>Ga0224512_10000036_pt1 | contig 145122 bp, 135 predicted proteins | sample SF_May12_sed_USG_4_FD_169103 | JGI IMG/M metagenome (GOLD analysis project Ga0224512, IMG submission 169103) | Sediment microbial communities from San Francisco Bay, California, United States - SF_May12_sed_USGS_13 | ecosystem: Environmental > Aquatic > Marine > Sediment | place: USA...
CGCGCACCGCCTCATGCGGGAGGGCAAAGTCCTAGGAGCACTCGAAGCCCATGGTGAGGCTGCGTGCCCGAACGACTTGGTCGCCCGGGCCTACGACGACACGCCCGAGGCGCTTTGGCCTTTGGCGGTACGATCGCTCGAGGCGCACTTGATCAAGCTCGAACGGGAAGGGCGAATCACCCGCGAAGGCGATCGCTGGGCCCCGTAACTGCGTCGCTTGCGTCGTACACAGGCGAGGCCCCGTCTCACACGATCGAATTGAGCGACCAGTCGTAACGGTGATAGTCGAATCGAAAATCGGCATCGAACGCGGCTCGCAGCGTGTCCCGCTGCCCTGGCGTCGCGTGGCTGAGCAAGAACGCCTGGATCCCGACCGGCCCGCCGAAATCGCTCTGATAGTAGCGAAAGGTGATCGGCAAACGAACGACCCTTTTCCTATCGTCGACCTCGACATCGGCGGCGACGTAGCCCGAGGCCGCCAGGTCGAGCTGCCTGTGGAGCTTGGCAGCGTCGTAGAATGCGACCGGGGGACAGCTCGTGGACGCGCATACCAGCGCCGCGTGAATTCTCGGATCGACCTCGGACGGGCAGAGAGAGAGCCGAGGATCTTCGGCTGGAAACGGGCGTGCGCCGGTGGCTGGGTGGGGCGCGTTTCGCCGTAGCAGCCCGTTTTCGATCTCGTCGAGCGTCAGGACGAATCCTCCGATGTCGTAGGCGACCGTCCCAAAGAACGAGGGAACCTCCATCACGGACTCGCGGATTTCGAGAGCCAGGACGCCGTGAATGGCGAGCACATTGTAGATGTTGATCCAAAACGCCGTGCGCGCGTCGTCGTCACGGAGTTCGCCGAAATCGATCGCGCGAAGGAGCAAGCTCGTCTCCTGCATTCGGGCGAAAGCGCCCGACTCCTTCAGCTTGGGGTAATCGACCTTCCCTGCATCATCGATCGCTTCGGCCTTGAGCTCGTTTCGGAGCGCCTGCAGCGCCTCGGCAACTTCGCTGGCGCCGACCTTTGCGTCCGGCGCTTGGGCCGCATTGAGCACTCGGCGCGAGAGCCACTGCTTCGGCATCAGACCCTTGGCGAGCTCTGCGGGGTTGCGGGCACGTCTCAAGATGTCTCCGGCATCCCGAAGATTTCGAAGCCATGAGCTCGGCACGTTCCTTAGACCGTACGGGCAAAGCCGGGCGCCGTCACTCATCGAGATCGAGGCGCCCGGGGAGGCGAACGTAGGCACCCGGTGAGATTTCGTGCGGCCGGACCAGCACCGGAGCCGAAGACTCGCTCTCTCCGGTGTCCGGGTGACGCGCCGTGATCCAAACTGAGCCCGGAGTGACACCTCGGAGCCGGAACTGACCTCGGGAGTCGGTCGAAACCGCTTTCTTCCAGTCCGGAGGATCCTTCCAGGTGACCTCAGCGCCAGGAACCGGCTCCCCATAGGCGTCGAGGACCTCGCCTTCGACGGTGCCCCCGGGAAGCAGGCGCACCGCGGCGAGCTCCTGCGGACGGTCGACGTAGAGGGGCCGCTCCACCTCGATTCGCTGGTACTGCGGCTCGTAATCGGGATGAACGAAAGTGAGGTCGTAGATGCCGACCGGCGCCTGACGAAACACGAACCAGCCGTTGCGCGCCGTTTCAGTGGCGAGTGTCGTTGCGCCTTCGAGCTTTACGCGGACCCCTGAAAGCGGTTCGGCCGACCAATCGTCGAGCACCAGACCTTGCAAGGTGAGGCCTGCCGTCAGAACCACCGAGATGCCGTTGGTCACTTCGACTTCGTCGAGTCGGGCGGCGCTATAGGCGGGGTGCTCGATCTGAAGGTCGTACGGGGGCTCTGGGAGCGCAGGCACCGCGAACGTACCATCTGACGCCGACTTGGCGCTCCTTCGAATCGACGCCGCCGCGCCCGGCGATGTCACGGTGATCAGGGCGCCCTCCACGCCGAACCCGTCCTCATCGAACACCCGTCCGCGCAATGTCTGGAGAGAGCTCGACAGGACCAACTCGACTTCCGCTCTTCGTTTGTCGCCGATCGAAACCCTTTGGCTTGCTGGGGGCAAGTCGTACGGGATCGCCGTAACTGTGACCTCGCCCCGCACTCCCCGAAACGCAAAGGTGCCGTCGTCGCTGGTGACAGTCATGCGCGGCAAGCGTTCGGTTGGGAGACGTAGCTCGACCGGGATGCCTTCGAGCCCGTCGCCCCGTGCGTCTCGTACTCGACCGCGCAGCTCAGCGCCTCGAAACATGACGATTTGGACGTCGGAGACCGTGGATCCGGGCCGCACGTCGATCTCTTTGGATTCGCTGGGTGCGTACGCCTCGTGCGTTGCGATGGCGGTGTAGGGCCCCGATCGCAATCTGGATAGGCGAAACGTGCCGTCGCTTCCTGTGAAAACTTGGTCGGCGAATGCGAGCTGACGGGACCCAGCGGCGGAGATGGCGGGGACCGGTCCAGCGGTCACCCCGAGCGAATCTGGCGCGAACGGCGACCCGGGAACCTTTTCGGTGCGACCATAAGCTCGAACCACCGCACCCTGAATTGGCTGCCCTTGACCGTCTACGACCCACCCCTCGACGGTTGCGGCTGGCTCGAGACGCACATCGATCTCGGACTCATCGGACGAAGCGGCGTGGGGTCCGGATGCAACATACCCATCGGCCTCGACATACAGGCTGGTGTCGTCGCCGACGATGCCGGCGAGCGCGAACCGTCCCTCTGCATCACTCTGCACCGCGCGCGAGTACGCCCCCAAGATCCCAGTCGCGACGTTGACGCTCGCGCCGCGGATCGGTCGACCGGTGCTCGCGTCGACCACCCGCCCAGAAAGGTCCCATCCTTCGCCGAGGCGAAGCCCGAAAACTCGGCGCGCTCCAGGATCGAGGATCAGCCCCTCGAGCGGGGACGATCCAAGGACGCCATGGGTCGCCCGAAGCTCGTAGATCCCTGCCGGGACGCCGGGCCAGTGAAAGCGCCCGTCCGCGCCGCTTCGAACGGACCGAGCCGGCCAAAAGCCGCTCCCCGCCAGCGAAACCTCCGCACCTCCAAGGGGCGCTCCATCTGGCCCGAAGACCCGTCCGGCCACTGTCGCCGATCCGCCGGGTGCGCGGGATCGCCCAGTGACGCCCCGGACGCTGGCCGACCGGTATGAGAGCGCATCTTCGTTCGGCGCATAAGTTCCTGGAATCACGAATGTTCCGAGCACCAACAATCCAGTGATCGCGCCCGCCAGCCGCATTCTCTCCGGTTTTATCGTCGTTTTCGTTCGCGCGCGAGGGCCGATTGTTGCGACGCTCGTCCGGCGGTGCTAAATCGCGGCTCCCACCGGGAAGCAACCATGGCCAAGACATGTGACTACTGCGGCAAAGGGCGTCACAAAGCCCACAAAGTGAGCCACTCCAACATCAAGACGAGGAAGTGGCAGCGTCCGAATTTGCAGTCGGTGCGCGCGATTGTGGGCGGCCAGGTGCGCAAGGTCTTTGCCTGCACGCGGTGCATCCGCTCGGGTAAGGTTGTCAAGGCCGCGTAGAGGGCGCCGCGAGGTACCGCTTCCGCCAGGCTGCGATCCCTCCTCGATCCTTCTCGCGTTCCCCGTCGCTCCCGAGCACGCTGGGCAGCGCCTCGACCTCTTCGTGCAGTCCCGAATCCCGCGCCTGTCTCGGACGCGCGCCCAAGAGATCGTGCGCAACTGCGCCTATCGACCGGATGGCACCCGTAGGCGCCCGAGCGACCGCGTGCGAAACGGCGAGACGGTGCTCCTCGTCCGCCCCCAGTTCGAAGAGCCTCACGTGCCACTCTTCTTCGATGTCCTTTATGAGGACGCCGCAGTACTAGCCGTCGACAAGCCGGCCGGGCTGCCGGTTCACCCTTCCGCCACCTATCACAAGAATACGCTGACATTCTTGTTGCGTGAGCGCTTTGGAGAAGACCCACCACAGATCGCCCATCGGCTCGACCGGGAGACGAGCGGCGTTTTGTTATGCGCCCGGACTGCCGATGCCGAGCGCGCGCTCAAGAATGCGTTCGAGACGCGACGAGTGAGTAAGCGCTACCTGGCGATCGTCCGGGGTGTCATCCCGCAAGATGAAGGCCGCATCGAGCTTCCCATCGACCAAGCCAAAGAGGGGCTGCACATTCTCATGGAGGTTACGCCAGCCGGGGAGGGCTGTGCTTCCGCCACTCGTTTTCGCGTCTTGGCACGAAGCAGCCACGCCACCCTCGTCGCACTGGCACCGGAGAGCGGCCGCCAGCATCAAATTCGGGTTCACCTCGGCGCGCTCGGGTTCCCGATCATCGGGGACAAGCTTTATGGTCCCGAAGGCGTCGAGCCTTTCCTGGACTACATCGACAACGGTATGACGGACGAGCTTTGTCAACGGCTCGGCCACCACCGACAAGCGCTTCATGCCTACGAGCTCACATTCGAACACCCGAGCACGGGCGACAATCTGACGCTGCACGCTCCGCTCCCAGATGATTTGATGGCCCTTTGGGGAGCTCCTCTAGACGCCGCGGCTCTCGACTTGGTTGGGGCGTGCTAGGGTCCTGGCCATGCGTGTTCTCGCCATGGGGGCTGTCTGCGCGCTGCTCGGCTGCGCGACAGGATCGTCGACTGTTTCGACCGTCGAGTTCGCGGCAGAAGACCGGTTTCTGTTCGACAACGCCGTCGACCTGGTCGACAAGCCCGCCATCGTCGAAAGTGAATGGCGCGGTGAGTTCGAACGCCGGGTTATTCGGGCGGACATCATCGCGGTGATCAAGATCGAATCGCTGAGCTCAGACGAAGACCGCCGAGGATCGAGCTACCGGCTCACGGCAAGAGTGATCGACCGGCTGAAGGGCCATTCCGCTCGCGAGCTCATCCTCCGCGCGCACGACGACCAGCCCGGTTTCCAAAGCGTGCGCGTCAACGAAGATCGACTCCTTCGGGACCCTTTCGTCGCGTTCATCAAGTGGGAGAACGACGCTGAAGCCGAACTCCCCGTGCCTAGATGGCACCTTTCCCCCGACTCTCCTGCGGTTCGGGACAAGGTCGCGTTTTTTTTGAGTCCCCCGTCCGGGGATGACCGAACCCGAGTCGAGGTTCTAGGGCCATGACCCGAGAGTTCGACGTAACCTCAGCTCGCGTCGTAGACTATGCGAGGAGTGACGCAAATGCGTAATCGGCCCCTGGTCCCGTTGATCTTGTGGTTTGGCTTCTGGTCTGTCGCGTTCGGCGGTTGTGAAAGCAAAGCCCCGACCCCAAACGCTCACGCGCATCACGAACATGCCGATCATCAGGCGGTTCCTACGCGACCCGATGCCAAACCGAACGAACCTACGGGGCCTCGCATCGAGACCGGTTCCTTTCTGCTCGAAGTCGCGTCGACTCAGCCCGAGTACGAGGTCGGCAAGGCGGGCGAGGTCGAGATCGAGATCGAAGGCCGCGGAGAGTGGCACGTCAATCAAGACTATCCGATCCGCGTTGATCTGGCGGCAGGCCCAGGTGCCGGCCTCCAACAACGAGAGCTCGTCAGAGGCGACGCCAAAGAGTTCAACGAAGACAAAGTTCGGTTCGTGGCCGCCCTCGAGCCCACGGAGGCCGGCGACCACGAAGTGAAGTGCGACGTTTCGTTCGCGATGTGCACCGACGAAAACTGCGTGCTCGAAAAACGCACGGTCGCCATGCAGGTCAAGGTGGAATGACATGAGCGAGGGGGGACCCAAGGCCGTATTGGAGACGATTCGTGAGGAGGTCAAAGCGCGGTTCGAGGCCCAGAAGAGGGTCCTCTCCTTCGCAGAGTACCTCGAGCTCGTTCAACAACACCCCCGTCGATATACGCGCGACGCGGCACGTTACCTCAAAGACTGCATGGACTTCTACGGGGTCTACCAGGTCGAGCGTCCCACAGGAACCGTGAAGCGCTGGGAGGTCTTCGACCTCGACTTTGGTACCGAGAACAGTGGGCACCAGGCCGAGCTCAAGATGCGCGACCGGTTGGCCGGTCACGAAGCGACGCAGGAAGCGTTCTATCGTGTGCTCGACGGATTCGAGCGAGAGGGGCGCGCGAACAGGCTAGTCCTCTTGCACGGCCCGAACGGGAGCGCGAAGTCGACGTTCGCAGCGTGCTTGATGCGGGGCCTCGAAGCCTATTCCGATACCGATGATGGAGCGCTCTACAGGTTTTCGTGGATCTTCCCGCGGATGCGAGAGGGGTCTGGCATCGGTTTCAGCACGTCGTCGGACGAGCTCGGCCAGGGAGACACGTTCGCGCATCTGCCCGAAGAGAGAATCACCGCCAAGCTGCAGAGCTCTGTTCGTGAGCACCCGTTGCTACTCTTGCCGCGTGACGTTCGGCAGCGCCTGATCGCCGACGCCTATGCCTCTGCTCGGGTTTCCGAGGCCGCCCCGGACTGGGTCTGGACGAGCCAGCTCGCCCGAAAGAACCAACAGATCTTTCAGGCTCTTCTCACCGCGTATCGAGGTGATCTCGATCGTGTCCTTGCCCACATTCAGGTCGAGCGCTTCTACATTTCGCGACGCTATCGGGTCGGTGCGGTCACGATCGGGCCGCAAATGTCGGTCGATGCTTCAGAGCGTCAAATCACGGCCGACCGATCGATCGAATCGCTTCCGGCCTCATTGAGCGCGCTTACACTGTTCGAGCCTTTCGGTGAGCTGGTGGACGCCTCGGGTGGCATCGTGGAGTACAGCGATCTGCTCAAACGACCGTTGGACGCATGGAAGTATCTCCTGCTGGCGATCGAGAACGGCGAGGTCTCGCTCACTATGTCGAATCTGCCGATCAACGCGGTGATGCTAGCCAGCTCAAACGAGCTTCACCTGAGCGCGTTTCGACAGCACCCGGAGTACAATTCTTTTCGCGGACGCATCGTTCGCATCCGGATGTCGTACCTCTTGGATGTCCATTGCGAGCAAGAGATCTACGACGGCCAGATCGTCCCTCAGATACCAAGACACGTCGCGCCGCACACGACGTACGTGGCGGGGCTTTGGGCTGTCTTGACCCGGCTTCACCGACCTGACGCGGATCGGTTTTCCGATAGCGACCTCGGAACCATCGCTGCATCCCTGTCGCCGATGGAAAAAGCGGACCTTCTTGCCGACGGGATCGTCCCCGCGCGCTTCGAAGCCGATCAAGCCAAGATCCTGAGGGGGGGTGCTGCCGAAATCGCGCTCGAGGGGGCAAACGCGTCGGAGTACGAGGGGCTGAGCGGGGCCTCGCCGCGCGAGATCCGAATGCTCCTCCTCGACGCCGCCTCGGACGACACAGCCCCGTGCGTATCTCCGGTTGACTTCCTGAGCCGCCTCGAGGAATTCTGCGAGCGAGACGACTACGATTTCTTGAAGGAACAGAACGATGGCCTCTACCGCGACCATCGGGCTTTCATAGAAGCCGTTCGACAACGGTGGCTCGACATCGTCGAGAGCGAGCTACGCACCGCGAGCGGCCTGATCGACGAGCACAGCCATCTTGGGCTCTTCGATCGCTACGTCACCCATGTCTCGCATTCGGTCAAGCAAGAGCGGGTTCACAATCCCGTCACCGGTCAGGACGAAGACCCTGACGTCGAGCTGATGAACCGGGTCGAAGACAAGCTCGACGTCGACAACTCGAAGGTGTTTCGGGACGACCTGCTGGGCGCCATTGCCGCCTGGGCGATCGATCATCCCGATCAGGAGGTCGACTACGAGCGGCTGTTCCCGAGGTATCTCGAGCAATTGCGGCAAGCGTACTTCGACGAGCGTCGGGGCCAAATCGGGGACATTGGACGAGCTGTCGTCGCGCTTCTCGAAGAGGACGACACGTTGGAGTCCGATCTTCGTGAGAGCGCGCAGCAGGCGCTCAACGTGTTGACCACCCGCTACGGTTACGAAAAGTCGAGCGCTAAGGTCGCCTTAGGCGCTCTGGTGGCGGCGCGATACCGTGATTGAGGCGGCTCTTGTCCCTAGCCTGGAGGAACCCTTCGGGGCAGGACATGCACGCCCGCCGCTCACCTGTCTTGTTTCATACGCCTGAGGACGTGGCGGAGTCGCGACCGTTCGTCACGCTCCCGCTCCTCGAGCATTCCACGAAGCGCGTGGAGCTCCGCGGTCAAGGCCGGTTCGACCCGAAGCTGCAACGTGTTCACCTGCCGAGTGGTTTTACTGAGAGCTACCCCGAGGCGTCGAACCAACTGTTCCTTTGGAAGTGAGTCCAAGACGAGCTCGACCAGTAGCTCGAACTCGGCGGCCGTTCTCGCCGCTGCCGGACCGACAGATGCCGCCGCCGTCTCCCGACCGGCGAGTGTACGGCGGATGGGGTCGTGCGAGAGGATGGTCGGCACGGGAATCCCCCAGATTTGCTTCTGCTCGAGCTCGATCATGATCTCGCGTTTCGGCCAAGCGTAGGCCCGCAAAGCCACCTCGCCCCGTGCCGCCAGCGCCTGAAGGAGTGTGGCGTACGCTTGGCTTGCGTGGTCTTCGACCTGCTGGCGAGCATCCAGTGCGGGTCGCGCGCTGCGAAAGAGCTCGCCGATCAGAGCTTCGCGTTTCCGGTTGAGCAACTCACGCCCTTTCTGAACACGCCCAAGTCTCGCGCTGGCGCGCACCAGGCCCGATCGGGTCGGGGGTACGCTTCGGACGCTCACTTTGCGTCCTCCCCGTTTCGGTCGCGTTCCGAACGTGCCTGCAACGTCGCTTCGGACATTCGTATTAGCTCATCGCGTGGCAACGTTTCCAGAAGTGACCAGCCGATTTCGATCGTATCCGTAAGTGCTCGGCGCTGGCGGCCTTGGTGAATCAGTCTTTGCTCGAACGAGTCGGTAAAGTCGAGTGCGTGTTGGTCGCCTGGAGCCAAGCCTTCGGTGCCTACGATCGCGGCCATCAGCTTGGCCTCGCGGCCTCGGGCATAGACCGCGTAGAGCTGGTCAGCCCATTCCCGATGCTCGGGAACGGTGTTGCTCCCGCCAATCCCTGCGTTCATCAGACGCGACAAGGATGGCAGAACATCGACCGGTGGATAGACGCCCCTCTGGTGGAGCTCGCGGCTCAACACGATCTGACCTTCAGTGATGTAACCAGTCAGATCGGGTATGGGGTGTGTCATGTCTCCGTCAGGGAGGGTAACGATGGGGAGCTGTGTCACGGAGCCTTCGCCGCTTTCGAGGACGCCGGCACGCTCGAACAGCGAAGCCAGATCCGTATACATGTAGCCTGGGTAGCCCCGCCGGCCCGGGATTTCTTCCCGCGCGGCAGCGATCTCTCGTAGGGCCTCGGCGTAGTGCGTGATGTCGGCCATGACCACGAGGACGTGAAACCCGTGCGTGAAGGCCAAATGCTCGGCAGTGGTCAACGCGACACGGGGAGTTAGCAATCTTTCGATCGTCGGGTCGCTAGCTTGGTTGAGATAAAGCACCGTGCGTTGCATGACCTCGCTCTCTCGAAAGCGAGAGACGAACGTCTGGGTCTCGCGTTCCGTGATCCCGATCGCGGCGAACACCACCGCGAACGGCTCGCCTCGTGAGGGGCGCGCGTTTTCCACGATGTCGGCCGCGAGCTCGATTCCGGGAAGACCAGGTGCCGAAAAAACGGGCAGCTTCTGACCGCGGACGAGCGTGTTCATTCCGTCGATGGCTGACACCCCCGTCTCGATGAAGTCCGAAGGGCGTTGCCTCCGAACCGGATTGATCGGCGCACCCCAGATCGGTCGGCGCGTCTCGCCGATTGAACTTGGCAGCCCGTCGAGAGGGGCGCCAGTTCCGCTCAATGCCCGCCCGAGCAGGTCTTTGCCTACGGTGGTCGTTGCCGTCTCGCCCGTGAGCGTGATTTTCGCCCCGGCGGGTCTCAGGCCGAGCGTGTCCTCGAAGACTTGGATCACGGTGACCTCGGTGCCCACGTCGATCACCTGACCCCTGCGCTCCGGCTGGCCCTCGAGTTCGATCTGGACCCACTCCCCAAGCTGAGCGCGTCGGGTCGAACGGACGAATAGGAGAGGCCCGGCAGCCGAGGCTGCTCCCGAGTAGGTCCGTGCCGTGGGCAAGCGCGCCGGCCTCATGGCGTCCCCATGTTGGCGATGGCGTCGGTTGCGTGGGAGACCATCGCGTCCAAGTCGCTTGGTGCCGCGTTTTTTACCGCTCCGAACGCGAGGCGGACGGTGGCCAAGTCTAGCTTCTCAAAGCCGGCCTCATCACTCAGGATCGAGCCTCCTCGATTCATGAAATCCCAGAGGAGCTTGGCCAAGGAATGCGTCTTGGCGACGGCCGAGAACGCATCGTGTTCGTGAAAAGCGTTCTGGCCGATCAGGAACTCCCGGGCGATACGCGCTCCCTCGAGGACGAGACGATCGTCATCGGCAAGCGCGTCAACGCCGACCAAACCGGCGATTTCGCGCAGCTCCCGGTCGCGCTGCAAGAGTCGCATCGTTTGCGACCGAAGCTCAGACCAATCGGAGCTTCCTTCCGCTGAGAACCAGGCCGAGGTCGCCTCGACGTAGAGGCTGTAACTGGTGTCCCAATCCACCGCAGGGAATTGCCGTTGATGGGCGAGCCCCGCGTCGAGCGCCCAGAGCGCACCCGCCACGCGAAGCGACCCTTGGGTGACCGGTTCGGCGAAATCTCCACCAGGGGGAGACACAGCGCTGATGAACGTCACGGCCCCGGTCCGACTTGGCGAGCCCAAAGTCTCCACTCGGCCAGCCCGCTCGTAAAGTCGGCTCATTCGGTTTGCCAGATACGTCGGATAGCCTTCTTCGCCTGGCATTTCTTGGAGTCGCGCAGCGATCTCTCGTAGCGCTTCTGCCCAGCGTGAAAGCGAGTCCGCGAGGACTGCCACATGATAGCCCATATCGCGGTAATACTCGGCGACCGTCATTCCGAGGTAGACTGAAGCGTCTCTCGCCGCGACCGGCATATTCGAAGTGTTTACGATAAGGACCGTTCGATCCATGATGGGCCGTCCGGTTTCGGGGTCGGTGAGACGGCCGAAGTCATGAAGCACTTCGGCCATTTCGTTTCCTCGTTCGCCGCATCCGATGTAGACGATCACATCCGCCTTGGCGAACTTGGCGAGTGACTGCTCGATGACGGTCTTGCCGGTGCCGAACCCGCCGGGCACGGCGACGGATCCACCCTCGGCGACGGGAAACAAGAAATCGAAAACCCGTTGACCAGTGATGAACGGGCGGTCACCGGCGAGGCGACGCACCATCGGTCGTCGCTTGCGAATCGCCCACCTGTGGGAGAGTCGAAGTGGCGTTCCATCTTCGAGAGCGCCGATTGGCTCCTTGATCGTGTACGCGCCGCCCTCAATCCGAGCAACTCGGCCTTGCGTACCAAGCGGCAGAAGAATCTGGTGGACGAGACCGGGACGTTCTTCAACCGTTCCGATGACGTCGCCTTCGGCGATCTCGGCGCCTGACGAAACCGTCGGCGAAAACGTCCAGCGCGCGTCCGGATCGAGGGGAGGCAGTGCCATTCCCGGTGCGATGAAGTCGCCCGAGCGATCGGCGATCGCTTGAAGCGGTCGACCGACCCCGTCGAGGATCGACCCGAGCAACCCCGGCCCGAGCTCCGTCATGAGGGAACCCCCGGTGGGACGGACGGGCTCGTTCAGCGCGAGGCCGGTCGTCTCCTCGAACACTTGAATCGTGGCGACCTCGCCCTCGAGCCGAATCACCTCTCCGAGTAGCTTGCGTTCCCCCACCTCGACGAGCTCGTACAGCGCGACGTCGCCCAAAGGGCGCGCTTCAGCGATGGCACCTGCAACCCGGATGATGCGCGCCTCACTCACTGCAGCCTCACCCGATAACCGATGGCTCGTCGCAGGATGTCCACGATGTAGTCGTGTGCCGTGGATTCGGCCCCCCAGCTCGGACCGGGAATCGGGATGACCACGGGGACTACCTTGTGGAGTAGTACGCGCTTCAGATCCTCGGGCAGGTCACGGAAGAGCGCTTCTTCGATCATCACGACACCTGCCTGCGATTCCGAAATCAGGAGCTCGATCCGGCGGGCAGCGCTCACGCCGTCGACCTCCGGGAAGACAGAGACACCCGCCAGCGCGAAACCGGCGCTCGAATGTGGGGTCGTGATGACGGCCAAACGCCCTTCCATCATGCGGTCTCCAGTCCAGGGAACAGCAGTGAAGAGGGCGCGCGGAGCGCGACTCCCCAAACGATTCGCCGCAGGCTGACCACCTCCGCTCTTAGCTCGAGGGCATAGCCAATGATAGGGGCGGTCCCGCCGGGGTCCACGCGAAATGAGCGGTTCTGTTGATCGATCTGCGCACGGAGAATCGTGGATTCGAGCTCGGCAACGTTGTCAATAGCACGACGAAAGGCGCTCGATAGAAACGAGCCGCGAAACTGGCGCACCAGCATTTGCCCGACCTCATCGAGCCGCTGAAGGCTCATCAAGCGTTGAAAAGCATCTCGAGGAAGCGCGCTGCCACCGTCGATGAAGGTTAGATCGACGATCGCCGGGTCGTGCTCATCGAAATGCAACAGAACGGACCACGCGTTCATGATGTCGACGACCTGCGTCACATACGCCGCGAGGTGTCTATCTGCCTTCCTCGCGGCTTGCTTTACGCGAAGAGCGAATGCGCGATTCAGGGCTACCTCGATGCGAAATAGCGATGGATGCGGCTTGCTTCCAGGTCTTAGCAGGGGGGGCGCAAGCGGATGCTGCCACCATCCCAACAGGTGAATGACATCCTTGACCGTTGGTTGAGCCGCCAATGCTTGGAGGGCTCTTTCCGGCAGGCTAGCCGTTGGAACCAACCCCGCCAAACGGGCGTCTGCCGGAGCACCTTGCGCGGCCCCACGCACTATCGACTGGATGGAGCGCCGGTCTTCATCCTCGAAGACGGCGGCCAGGGCGGTCCGCCTTGGTCCTTCGCTCCATCGACTCAGAATCGCGACTTGCGCCGCCGCGTGTCGACGGACGGCCTGTTCCAACGCTGCCGTGGTTGCAGGGGCATCCGGGCGAACGAACCCGAGCGCGGCGAGGTCTCGCTGCAGAGCAAACAGGCTCGGAGCGCGGGCGAGTCGATCGAGCGTGCTTGGCGGTAGTAGATGCGTGCGTAGCCCTCGGGCGCGTGCGTTGATGTCGCCGAAGAAGGTCGCCATGATTCAGAGCTTTTCGACCCGATCGTGAATCTCGATCGCCAGTGCTGGGATCATTCGTTGAAGTTGAGTGCCTAGTCGTTTGTCGACCGTGACCGAGCCCCCGGCGCTGACGACGACGAATCCACTCTGCGTTTCGGCGTCGGGCTCCACCGTCACGGATGCGTAAGCCTTCGCAGCCTCGCGCAAAGTCGGAACGAGCTCCAGCGAGCAGAGAACGTGGGCGCCCTCGTCGCCTATGAACCGCATCGAATCATCGAGCTGCTGTGCGATGCTCGAGCGGTATGTTTCAGTCCTGCAAGCGTCGGGTAGCAGCGAAGTCGCCAGCTCCAAGACTCGATCGACCAATCGCGCTCTCGCCAGAAGCACCGTACGCATGGAAGCATGTCGCTCCGCGGCGATCGCCGAGCGCGCTTTGAGGCGATATCTCTCTTCTTCTTCTCGAAGGGACGCGGCACGCTTTCTCTGAATCTGGCGCTCCGTTTCCGTTCGAAATTGCTCGGCCTCGAGGCGCGCAGACTCGAGGATCCGTGCAGCCGTCGCCTCGGCGTTCTTGCGAAGCTCGGTCGTGAGATCGGGCCCGTCCATGTCTCCGTCAGCCGCCTCCCTGCAGTAAGATCAGGACCGAGACCACGAACCCGAGGATGGCAACCGTCTCGGGGATGGCGATCAGCAACACGGCCGTCACGGTCAGCTCGGGCTTCTCGGCCAAGATCGCCGCGGCCGCCGGGCCGATGCGCGACTGAGCCCATCCCGTTGCGAGGGCGGGGATACCCACCGCCAGCGCTGCACTCAAATAGAGCCATGACCCTTCCATTCGTTCGCTCCTCTCTCTTTCTAGACCGCGCCTTCGCGCGGAGACCAATGACGAAAGGGCTGGTACTCGACCCCGCCCGGGCTGAAAAATTTGCCGAAGAACTCCACGTAGTGGAGACGAAGCATGTGGATCGTCGGGCTGAAGACGCCGAGAACGAAGTTGATGAGATGAAACAGAAGCGCGAACAACAGTCCGACGAAGACTCCACCAAAGGCACCCGCCATCCTGTTGGCTGCGACGGCCATCATGACGGATGCGGTGCCGACCGCCATGATACGGGCGTAGGAAAGCACGTTTCCGATCGTCGACACGAGCTCGATCGGGGCCAAAATCCCTTCAGCCACTATCAAGATGGGAAACGCGACCAGGATCGCGATCACCAGCGGCGTGAAGAAACGCCCTGGGAGCATCTCGAACGCCGCCAACAGGGCGAGCGCGATGAGCACGACCATGATCGCCGCCATAGCGCGGCCGATCGCGCGCCGTTTGTCACCTCGAAACAGCTTTACGGCTCCCAGGCAGAGCCCGATCACGATGTGCACCACCCCGAGGGCGAGAGCGAGCCCCAAGAACGGGATCACCGCCTCCTCGCGGCTGAAAATGATGGGGTGAAGCCCCAGTCGATGCCCGAGGTCACCGAACAGCTCTCCGTAGAGAAATCCGAAAACGATGCTGAACAGGGCGCACGCCAGGCCGATTTGCGATACGGCTCGAAGCTTCGTGTCTGGTTTCGACCGAAACCTGATTCCGAGCGACACCGCGGCGAGCACGGCACCATAACCGATGTCGCCGAGCGCAATGCCGAAGAACATCGGGAAAAAGACCGCAACAAAGGGGGTCGGATCGACGCTCCCGTAGCGGGGCAGAGGCATCATTCGAGTGATGGCCTCGAAGGGTCGAAACAGACGCGGATTCTTCAGGACAACCGGCGCCAGCTCTCCCTCCCACTCTTCTTTGGCAATCCTTTCGACTTCGACCTTGTCGCCAAAAGATTTTCGCAAGCGTCGTTCCAACTCGGCTCGGGCTGGGCTCGGGATCCAGCCCTCGAAGACAAATGCGCGAGGCGTGACGACGGCCTTCTCCATGGTCCTGATGGTTGCCAGGTGATCGTGAAGGCTCGCTTGGATGCGGGCGAGGTCTCGTCCACGCTCGTTGGCAATGCGGTTTCGTTCGACTTCGATTTCTGCCAAGTCTTGGGGTAGCTCCTTCAGTCGTGCCCGCATGCGTTGGATCATATGGATGGCGCCTTCTTCCTTGAACTGGTCGGGGAGAACGAGCGGTTGCACGCCAGCTTCGCTCAGGAGCGCTTCGGCCTTCTGTGCGTCGGCCGTTGAGACCGCGAGGATCATCGCCGATTCGTCCGACGCAGAAGGTTGGCTGAAGAGCTCGAAACCCTCTCCGAGAGAGCTTCGGAGCGCTGCGCGCATTCGAAGGAGCTCCTGCTCGCTACCCACCCGAAGAACCAAATAGAAGATGCGGATACCGTCGAGATCCAGCCTCGAGGTGGCGATCTTGTCGAAGGTCGAGAAGAAGGGCTGGAACTTGAGAATGAGAGACCTCTCCTCTTCGAGTTGTCGTCGGCGGTCTTCGAGTGTCTTTAGGGCTCGTCGCGTGCGTCCGGCGATCAACGCCGCTCGAGGTAAGGTGAGCGACTCGGCCGTTCGTCGAGGGAGCGTCGGTGTTTCACCGAGCAAGCGGATCGCGGTGTCCGCATCTTCGGCAACCCGACGGACGTTGCGGAGGTGTCGCTCTTGCTGCGGCGTCAGCACGAGCTGGGTGAGGGCCTCGGTCTCCGCGATTTCGACGAAATGCACCAAACCGAGGTCTTGAATTCTGTGGAGGACGGGTTGAAGCTCATCCGTCGGGCCAAGCAGCCGAATTCGAGACATCTCCAGAATCAAGGTAGCTCCCCCGGTTCGGAGCGCCTCAAAAGAACGTCGACGACATGCTGCGCGAGACGACGAAGCCGTTCATCGTTCAGATCCTCGAGGCGGCGAGTCTCTAGCTCTGCTTGTTCGCGGATGGAGGCGATCATTTGGTCTCGTTCCCGTTCGATTCGTTCGCGGAGTTGCCGGTGCTCATTCTCGAGGTGCGACTCGAACCGGCGGATCTGCGCCTCGGCTTCGCGCCTGGCGGCGTCGACGATTTCCTGGGCCTGCTGCTTCGTCTGGTCGAGCATCGCCTCGAGCGTTGCTTCGGTCTGAAGAAGTCGACCGAGCTTTCCGACCAATTCGGAGCTAGCCACGGTTGAGTCGGCTTTTTCTTCCCGGGTCATACGCATTACCTGCGACTCAAAGTATCAGAACATCGGCGACGTAGTGATGCGCAAAGAATGCGCGACGAACGGCGACGCGCAACACCTCGTTTTTGGCGCTTGGGTTGCGCTCAGGGTCTACTACTCTGTCGCGGCCGGTCGGAAAAGAACGACTACGTCGTAGCGGGGTAGCGTCACGAACTCGATATTTGGGTTCGTTGCGTGTTTGTCTTTGAGGAATTTGAGCGTTTTGTCCGAACCCTTGGTGAAGAAAGCCGCGGCGCGAACGGGTCCGGTGAACGGGGCCTCGATGGGGCCGGTCAAGCTGTCCCAATGAATCGGAATCACACGACTTGGGTTGGTTCTCTGGACCGTCTCTCGCCAGTAGTTTTCGCGGTAGGCATCGGTTTGCGAGCCGAGCGCGCCGACTCCCAGAAATACGACATCTGCATCGTAACCTTCGAGGCCTCCTTCGATGAAGCCCGCGCTGCCCTGGATGAGCCAGGTCCCCATCGGATGAGCGACGTGCAGCGCGTAGGCTTTCCCGAGCTTGTAGTCGAAGGCGCCGACAGGAGGTCTGAGCGGCGTGGCGATCTTTGGATCGCCGAGGGCACGGGCTGCCATCTTCGGGTCGGGAAACTGGAAATGCTTTGATTCGATCGGTGTCACGGTGAACTTCCCCAGTTGAATTGGCTCGCGGTCTCTCACCACGCGGATCTGTTCTTCGCGCAGTCCCCAGCCGCGCCCGATGTTCGCAGTCGACTCCGAACCCAAGAGCACGGCGCCCGTCCGCTTGGCCACTTCGGGCGCGTCCATCGCGTGGTCGTAGTGGGAGTGAACCGGGAAGACCGCTGAGAGCCGGCTCACCAGGTTTCGCTCGAGGCCTTTGTCGATAGCGTCGAGGTCGGGCTCTATTTGTCCGTAGAGCAGGGTGAGCGGACCGGGCCGTGAGAACCAGCCGTCAGTCATCCATGTCGTGTCACCATCCGAAAAGACGAGAGTGGCAGTACCGGTGTAGCGAACCGTCACCGCGCCTTCGGGAACTTCGTTCGACCCCTCGACCGCCCATGCGGGATCCACTGGTGGCGCCTGATACGTCCCGAGAAAGTATCCGGCCAGTGCGAGCACCGTCACCAACACGGCGGCTCCGGTCCCCAGCACGAGTCCCGTGATGGTTCGTCCTCTCATTGCGCTGTCATGGTGGTACTACGAGCGGAGGCTCTGATGCTCTCACCGCGCAGATGCGTTGGCGCACTGCCGGCTTTGGTTCTTCGTCGATGCCGTGCTCGTAGGCCACGATCGCGAGTCGCGGCCCGAACGCCTCGAGTAGCTCCGCAGGATCGAGAAGGAACGCCGGGTTGCGCGGATGACCGAGCTTTTCGTTGCCCTTCGCAAACGATTCGTAGATCAGAACCCCGCCAGGCGCGAGGGATTCCACCAACAGGGGAAGGTGGGGCCGGTGCAGATAGTTGGTGACCACGATCCCATCGAAGCGTCGCCCGGCAAAAAGCCAGTCACCGGCCTCCAAGTCTGCTTCGATGATCTCCACGTCGTCGTTTGCCGAAAGGTCGCTCAGGCCGGAAACATCGATGTCTGCAGCGACCAATCGATATCCCAGCGCGTTCAGATAGCGAGAATGCCGCCCGCCCCCACAGGCGAGGTCCAACACGGTCCCCTTTGCGCGAATGAGCGGCGCGAAACGTTCCACCCACGAGGACGGGGCAGTATCTGGCTCATCAGGTTGGCTGAGGGTTGCCATGGTCCGGTTTCGTCGCTGGCAACTAGCACATTGCCTCGCGGGCGTCTCTGCTAGGCTGGCTCCTTCTTCTTGTCATTGATTTGCTTGGCACATCGCGGTCGAGATCAGGGATTGGCGCGTTTGATGTGTGAAATCCGGTTTCGGGGCATAATCGCTACGTGCAGTGGCTCTTCAACCGCCAAGAGGCGCGTGATGTCGATCGTGCGGCCATCAAGGACCTGGGGATCGACAGCCTCGTGTTGATGGAAAACGCCGGGCGCGGCGCGACCGATGCGATCCTCGACAGATTTGGGGACCGGCTGACGCGAATCGTGCTCGTTGGGGGCCCCGGGCAAAACGGCGGCGACGCTTGGGTGATCGCTCGCCGCCTGAGCCTGCTCGGACATGCGCCCTCGGCAGTGCTGATCGGGCAGGCATCGCTGCTGAAGGGCGACGCGAAAGTGAACTGGGAGCTACTGGGGAAACTGGCTGTCGACGCGACGGAGCTTTCGATCGACGAGGCTGGCAACCTCAGCGAGCTCTTGTCCGATGCGAGCCTCATCGTCGACGGACTCTTTGGGACCGGTCTCGATCGACCGATCGAGGGTGGCTATGCCAAAGCGATCACCACGATCGACGCGGCCTCGGCGTCGGTCGTGTCGCTCGATCTGCCAAGCGGGCTTGATGCGGACACCGGCGGCATCCTCGGAGTCGCGCCGCATGCCGAGCTCACCGTGACCTTTGCAGGGCTGAAACGGGGGCTTCATCAGTACCCGGGCGTGGAATACGCGGGCGAGGTTCGCGTTGCGGACATCGGAATTCCGATCGCCAGCTCGGGCGGGGCAAGCGTTTGGGTTGCCGCCGACCTAGGCGCCTTGATCGCCCCGCGCGCAGGCGACGCACACAAGGGGACGAACGGACACCTGCTCGTCATCGGAGGTGCTCCGGGAAAGACGGGCGCTGCGGTGCTGGCGGGGCGCGCTGCGTTTCGAGCGGGTGCGGGCTTGGTCACGATCGGAGCAAGACCCGACGCGCGGAGCGCGCTCGAGCAAAAGGTGATCGAGGTGATGACCACCGAGCTTCCGGCGAATGCGAGCAAGGCCGAGGTCGAGGCGCTTTGTGAAGGCAAGCGAGCGGTCGTATTGGGGCCTGGGCTGGGCCTCGACGAGACAGCTAGAGCGTGGACGCACGCTTTCGTGCGCCATGCTCCGGTGGCCACCGTCATCGATGCCGACGCGATTACGAATGTGGCAGAGGAGGGTATCGAGGCGCTTCGCGGCGCCGCAGCCCCTCGGATTCTCACGCCGCACCCCGGTGAGGCTGGCCGGCTCTTGGGACAGTCCAGCGCCGAGGTGCAAGCCGATCGCTACGCTGCAGCCACGGCGATCGCGGAGCGTTCGGAGCAGGTGGTTATCCTGAAAGGTGCACGCAGCATCGTGGGCACCACGAACGAGCTTCGCGTCTGCGGCGAAGGGACACCAGCGCTTGGCGTTGCGGGCACCGGCGACGTGCTGAGCGGCGTGGTGGGAGCGCTCTCCATGACGCTTCAGCCAATCGATGCCGCAATCGCGGGTGCGCTCCTTCATGCGCTGGCGGGAGGCGAAGCCGCCATCGGAGACCGAGGTCTCATCGCGTCCGAGGTCGCCGATGCCGTGCCGGTCGTGCTCGAGCGATCGCGCTGAATCGTGACGACAGCTTGACACGACACTGTGTCAATCCGGGGACAAGCTGACGCCCCTTCACAGTTCTGAAGCCCAGAATGCTTGGTTTTTTGGGCTGGCATCGCCGTTGCAAAGAGATCGGTGTGGAGACCGAACCGATGCAAACCAAGCAACAGTACACCCAAGAAATCCTTCCCTGTGTGCCAGAGCTATCCCGGACCGCGCTGCGATTGGCACGCGGCACCGACTTAGCGGACGACCTCGTTCAAGAGACCCTGACCCGCGCCTGGCAATCGCGCTCGAGCTTTCAGCCCGGCACCAACGCGCGAGCGTGGACTCACCGCATCCTTTTCAACACCTACATCAACCACTACCGAAAGAGAAAGCGGGAGCGCCAAGCTCTCGAAGAGATTCGTGGGCTCTCGAACAAAGGCGTTCGTCCGCCGCACGAAAGTTTTGGCGACGAGGTCGTCGCCGCGCTTCGTGCGCTACAGCCTGAGTTCCGAGAGGCGGTCGAGCTCGTCGACCTCGGGGACCTCTCTTACCAGGCCGCTGCGGCGCGTCTCGAGTGCCCGGTCGGAACCGTGATGTCGCGCCTTCACCGAGGCCGGAAGCGGCTCAGGAGCGCGCTGGAAGGCTACGCCGCCGAGCAGGGCATTCGGCGGTCGGCCGCCTAAGCCTAAGCCCCCAAAGAAAATACCCGACAAAACCGATGTGAAAACCATAGGATATGAGCTAAGGCCCCGGGAGCCTTGACGAATCTCCCCAAAGTTACATATTGGCGGGCATGGCCAAGACATACACGGACCTGCTTCAAGAGGTCAAGGCTGCCATCCGGCAGGTATCTCTCGAGGACCTGAAAGACCGGCTCGAAGCCGGCGAGGATCTGATCCTCGTCGACGTGCGCGAGAAAGACGAGTGGCGACAGGGGCACATCCCGGGTGCGGTACACATTCCTCGGGGCTTCCTAGAGATGCAGGTGGGGTCTCGACTCCCCGACAAGGACGCGAAGATCGTGACCATCTGCGCCGCTGGCATTCGCTCCGCGTTCGCCGCGAAGGTGCTCCAGGATCTCGGGTACACGCGTGTCGAGTCCGCGAACCCGGGCTTCAACCAATGGAAGGATCAGGGTTTCCCCACGACGCATCCGTTTGCCTTCACCGATGCGCAGCTCAGTCGTTACTCGCGACACCTGTTGTTGCCGGAGGTTGGCGAGGAAGGTCAGGCCAAGCTTCTGCAGGGGCGCGTTCTGTTGCTCGGAGCCGGTGGCCTCGGATCGCCTGCGGCGCTGTATCTCGCAGCGGCTGGTATCGGCACGATCGGCCTCGTCGATGGCGATGTCGTCGACGAGTCGAACCTACAGCGTCAGGTCCTGCACGGCCTCGATCGGGTAGGGGAGTCGAAGGTCGAAAGTGGCATGCGGACGATCAAGAATCTGAATCCCGACGTCAACGTGATTCCGTTCAACGAGCGGCTCACCCGCCAGAACGTCGACCGCATTTTCGACCAAGATTGGGACGTCATCGTGGACGGTCTCGACAACTTCGCGACGCGCTACTTGGTCAACGACGCGAGCGTCTGGAAGAACATCCCGGTCGTTCATGGCTCGATCTTTCGATTTGACGGTCAGGTGACCACTTTCTGGCCTCATCACGGCCCTTGCTACCGTTGTTTATACCCCGAGCCCCCGCCCCCGCACCTCGCTCCTTCCTGCGCCGAGGCGGGCGTGCTCGGTGTCCTTCCCGGCGCCATCGGGACGCTTCAGGCCACTGAGGCGGTGAAGATCATTCTGGAACGCGGCGATCCGCTCGTGGGTCGTCTGCTTCAATACGACTCGCTTGGGATGACGTTCCGCACCTTCAAGCTCCGACGCAACAAGGACTGTCCGGTGTGCGGAGATCACCCGACCATCACCGAGTACATCGACTACGAGCACTTCTGCGCAGGCGGCTGAGCCACGCTGGCACTGCTACGGCGACCGGAAGATGACCGTGCCGACGTCCGGCCCCAATAGCGGGATCGGGAACACGCCGTACACCTGAAGCTCCCCTTGCAGGCGCACCTGGTCGGTATAGCCCGTCGGCGAGGCGGCCAGAACCCTGGTGCGTTGCTCGGCGCTGGGGACCAGCTCGTCGACCTGGGGAGGCGTGTCCCAGTGGAACAGGCGGTCACCCTTGTAGAGATAGACCCAGACCGGATCGCCCACCTCCTGCTCGACGCGAAGCTGACGGCTGAGGCGCTGAGCCAGCCGTGATAAAGGGATTCCGGCCAGCACGATCCCAACTACGCGGCTGCCCTCGACGGCGGGGGCTGCGAAGAGAATCGACCACGACGAGGGCGCGTTGGGGTCCTCGGCGAAGAATTCGCCCAGACCGGTGGCGTTGCCGCCCTCGAGCGCCTGCCGCACGACTTCGAAGCGACTCTTGTAGTCCTGTCCCTTCATCCGATCGGGGCTTCGGTCCCGGGCTACCACCACTCCGTCGACGTCGAGGGCCGCAAGAAACGACATCGGTGATGCGACGAATTCATCAATACCTTTCTTTGGTTGCTGAAGAATTCTCAACGCCGCCCGCATTTGCGACTCGCGCTTGGCGGGGTCGGAGACGGCGAATCCCGGCCTCAGCTTCTCCGCGGCCTCGGCGACCCCGGCCTGGTGGTTCTCGAGGTCTTGCTCGATGAGCTCTTCGACCCGAGCGAGGTCGACGGTACGGACCCTCTCCACCGTTCGGTCGACCGCAGCGTCATCGTCACAGCCGGCAAGCGCAAGCACCGCCGCCCCGATCAGGCCCCATCGCATGGAGTCAGTCTATCGGGCGGTGGAGGCGATGTCAGGAAGAGGGAGGGGGCGGCGCCTCCGCAGCGCCAGCCTCAGGTGTGCCGGTCGGTTTTCTCATGCATGATTATCCGGTGCGGCACCGAGATTTGGATGCCTAGCTCGTTGAACCGCTTGCTGATCCTTCGCAGCATCTCGCGGCGCACCGCGAACACCTGGTCGGGCAGAGTCTTTATCATGAACTTGATGATGACCCCGTGGTCGGTGAAGTTGTCGACGCCTAACATCTCGGGTTCGCCGCTAACGAGGGGTTTCCAGTCCGGGTCGGCCATGAGCCCGGTCGCGACCTCGAGCAGGGCGCCGATCACTCGGTCCACGTCTTCGCCGAATCGCACGGGGATCTCGAAGACCGGGCGCCCCCAGCCGTATGTCTGATTGGTGACGCTCTTGATATTGCCATTTGGAATGAAATGAACCCGCCCTCCGAGGTCGCGAAGGACGGTAACGCGCATGTTCACAGACTCTACGGTCCCAGTGATGCCCTCGATCGTCACCAAGTCCCCGAGCTGATATTGGTCTTCGAGCAGGATCAAAAAGCCCGAGAAGTAGTCCCGCATCAGGTCTTGTGCGCCGAAGGCGATGGCCACGCCGAAAATCGCGGCACCGCCAAGCACCGTTCGGATGTCCAATCCCCCTTCCTGCAGGACCAACAGCACGCCAATGAGCACGATCAAGACGCGCGCCACGCTCCGGAAGCTGTAGGCGAGGGTATCCGCCCGGCCGGTCCCTACGGTGCGAGCGCCGCGTCGGCGTCGAATGAACACACGCGCGATGCCACGTGCGCTCACCTGCAGGAGGACCAGCAAGAGCGCGATCATCGCTATCACGAGCAAGATCCGTGGGCCTCGTTGGATCATCCAATGCGAGATATTCTGCGGGTGCACCGGGCTTTCGAGCCAGACGAGGCTGCGGCGGGCCTTCTCGAGCTCTTCGCGTTTCTCGTCGGCGACGGAGTTGACGCGAAGCCCCTCCTCCTCGACGAAGTCGAGCCGTTCGCGGAGGGATGCTCGGTACTCGGCGCGAACCTCCGTGGCCCTCTTCGCCTCCTCGATGAGGCCGCCGAGACCGTCGATCGCGCGGGCGTTCCGCTTGGCGCGTTCGTCGTCGCCCGCGTTGGTCGCTGCTTCGAAACGCTTTTGCCAAATCTCGAGGGCGTTCTCGAGATTCTCGATCTCATCCTGCTCGGTCTTGGCAAGACCATCCTCGAACTCGAGCTGGGTCTCGAGCGCACGTCTTCGCTCGACGTGATTTTCCACTTCGAAGCGTGCCCGCTCGAGCTCTTGCTCCTTCTCCACCACGACTTTGTGTGCCCGCAGTTGCGCCGCGGTCGCGGCTGACGGTCCTTCTTTGACCGATTTCGGTGCCGCTGCCCGAGGGATCCCGGGTGGCAAGAGTGGCGACGTAGGCGCCTCTCGGGTCTTTTCATCAAGGGCGGGGAGTGCCGGTTCAACCGCTTGAGTGCGTCGGGTGATCGGGGCGTCCCCAGTCAACTCGGCGAGTGAACGCTTTTCGGTCTCGATCTTGGCAGAGAGCGCCTCGATTTGGTCTTTGGTCCTCTTCTCCGCAGTGAGCGCGAGGTCGGTCTGTCTGTTGAAGAGATCATAGTCTTGTTGAAGCTCTTTGATTCGTAACTTGAGCTCCTTGGTCTCGTCGGGATCACCGTCCTCACCAAGCCGCTCGAGTGCCTCCTTCTTTTCGTTGAGCTTCGCTGCGACCTCGGTCATTCCTTTTGCGAGGTCTTCGAACCAATTCAAGCGCGACCGGAGCTCGATGCGCAGACCGCGAAGCTTCTCCGCGTCGAGCTCGATGCCGCGACGTATCCGGATGATTCGCTCGGCGTCGGAAGCGCCTTTACGGGACTCGTTCATCGAACTGTCAGTGTCAGTACCCGCGTCAGTGGCGGCGCCCGCGTCGGTATTGGGGCTCGGCACGTCTTGCGCAGTTGCCGGGCAGGGCGAGACCAGGCTGCCGGCGAGAGCCGCCGAGAGCGCGCCAAGGAGGGTCCACTCGAGGCGTAGGTTCATCATCATCCAGCGCACAGCGTCACATTTCCGGTCGCAGCTCTGCAAGAGCTTCTTGGGGAGTTAGGCCGAGCCGCCATGGGCCGAGGATGCCGGCCTCGCTCGTCGCGCGCCGCCATTGAGACAGGAATCGGTCGCGCGGCCACATCGTTGCGCCGAATCGTGCGAGATGCTCGGTGTACACCTGGCAGTCGACGGTCGTGAACCCCCACATCGCGAGGTGGCCAAGGAGCGTCGTGAACGCAATCTTGGAGGCATCCGGCTCGGACGCGAACATCGACTCACCTGCGAACGTGCGCCCGAGCGACACGCCGTAAAGACCGCCGACGAGCTTGTCATCCTTCCACGCCTCGATGCTGTGGGCGTATCCGAGCTCGTGCAGCCCGAGATATCCTTCCCGGAGTTCGTTCGTGATCCAGGTGCCCTGCTGGTAGGGCCGCGGCGCTTGCGCACAAGCCGCGATCACCTCTTCGAATGCGGTGTCGGCCGTCACGCGTAGTTGCCCCCGGCGAATCGCTTTGCGCAAAGAACGCGAGACGTGTGCCTCGGCCGGTACCAACGCGAAACGAGGGTCGGGCGAAAACCAGAGCAGCGGGTACCCCTTTGCAGGCCAGGGAAAGATCCCGTTTTGATATGCGATGAGCAGACGTTCCGGCGAAACGTCGCCTCCCACGGCGACGATGCCTTCTTCGTTGGCTTCTTCAGGTGCGGGAAACGCCAGCTCTTTGCCGAGGAGGTACACAGGCATACCGGATCGCCGTAGGCTAGCGCAAACCGAGCGCTCCATGGTTGCTCTCGGGTCCGTCAGGCCTACGGCCCGTCAGTCTGCTTCGCCGTAGGTGAGGACGAGGTCGTCATCTTGGACGTCGACGACCGCCGTGCCACCCTCGCTCAGGCTGCCGAACACCATGGCCTGCGACAGGGGCTTTTTGACCTTCTGCTCGACCAAACGAGCCATCGGTCGTGCACCCATCTGCGGGTCGTACCCATGATCGGCGAGCCATTCTCTCGCGGCGTCGCTGAGCTGGAGCTGCACCTGCTTTTCGACGAGCATGTCGCGCAGCAGATCCACCTCTTTGTCGACCACCTTGCGGATGACCTCTCGGCGAAGGCCGCTGAAATAGACCACCGCATCGAGGCGGTTGCGGAACTCCGGCGTGAAGATGCGCTCGATCGCCTGCTTGGTGCGACCCGACGCGAAGTCCTTCGGCTCGTCTCCCGAAGCGAACCCGACGACCTTTTCGGTTGCCTCGAAGGCGCCTGCATTCGTCGTCATAACGAGAACGATGTTTCGGAAATCCGCCTCACGCCCATTGTTGTCGGTGAGCTTGGCGTGATCCATCACCTGTAGGAGGATGTTGAACAGCTCGCTGTGAGCCTTCTCGATCTCGTCGAGAATCAGGACCGCGTGGGGGTGTTTGCGTACGGCATCGGTTAAGAGGCCGCCCTGATCAAACCCGACATACCCTGGAGGCGCGCCGATCAACCGAGAGATAGAGTGCCGCTCGCTGTACTCGCTCATGTCGAAGCGAAGTAGCTCGACCCCCATGACGCGTGCCAGCTGTCGCGCAAGCTCGGTCTTGCCGACGCCTGTCGGTCCCGCGAACAAGAAGGAGCCGATCGGTTTTTGGTCGGCCCGAAGCCCTGCACGGGCGAGTGTGATCGCGCTCACCACCTTTTCGATCGCCTCGTCTTGGCCGAAGATCACCTTGTGAAGCTCCGGGCCGAGTTCCTTGAGCTGGTCACGCTCCTTCGCACTCACCGACTCGACCGGCACGCGCGCCATCTTGCTGACGACTTGTTCGATCTCGACGATGGTGATTCGGTGCGTGCGTTGGTCCGTCGGACGCATCCTTTCGAGCGAGCCGGCCTCGTCGATGACGTCGATCGCTTTGTCCGGCAGGTGACGCTCGACGATGTGCTTGTCGGCCAGCGTTGCGGCGGCCTCGAGCGCGTCGTCGTCGTATTTCACGTCGTGGTGCTCTTCGTAGTACTGCCGAAGGCCCTTGAGGATTTCGATCGTGTCTTCGAGGCTCGGCTCGGCGATTTCGATCTTTTGGAAGCGCCGTGCGAGCGCTCGGTCGCGGTCTAGGTGCTTGAAGTCGGCATAGGTGGTCGACCCGAGGCAGCGAAGCTTACCCGATGCTAGCGCCGGCTTGAGGATGTTTGAGGCGTCCATCGAGCTTCCGGTCGTTGCTCCCGCACCGACGATGGTGTGGATCTCGTCGATGAACAGGATCGCGTTGTCGAGCTCTTGAAGGCGCTTCATGACGGCCTTGAGGCGCTCCTCGAACTGGCCGCGGAACTTGGTCCCTGCGAGCAAGGCGCCCATGTCGAGAGAGAAGATTTGGGCGTCCTCGAGGACCTCGGGGACGTTGCCCTCATGGACCTGCCTTGCGAGCCCCTCCGCGATGGCCGTTTTGCCGACGCCCGCCTCCCCAACGTAGATCGGGTTGTTCTTGCGGCGTCGACAGAGGACCTGAATCGTGCGGTCGAGCTCGGCCCCGCGCCCGATCAGGGGGTCGATGCGCCCCTCGGCCGCTTCGGCCACGAGATCGGTGGCAAACATCTCGAGCGGGTCGCGACCCGCAGCCGGATCCCCGTCATCGTCATCGAAATCGGTGTCTGTGTATCCGTCCGGCGCCTCCCCTGGCACGATGTCTGTGCCGACCCCATGCGCGATGTACCGCTTGAGGTCGAGCGAGCTCACGCCCTCTTCTTGGAGCAGGAACGCTGCGTACGACTCGTCCTCCTTGAGCAGCTGGACCAGGACGTTACCGCCATCGATCGTTTTCATCTCCGACGAAATGGCATGAATGGCGGCACGCTGGAGGACCCTTTCGACCGCGAGCGTCTGCCGGGGCTCGACGGTGACGTTTTCGGGGACGCGCGACAGCCGCTCTTGCACGAAATCCTCGAGCCGCTTTCGGAGGCGTCGAACATCGGCGCCGCACGCGCGGAGCGCCTTGGCCGCCTTGGGGTCTTCGGTGAGCGCCAAAAGGAGGTGCTCGAGCGTGACGTACTCGTGCCGCATCAGCCCCGCGCGGTCGAATGCCTTGTGCAGGGTCTCTTGAAGCTCTTTTGCGATAACCGGGCCAGCCATGTCTAAGCGTCTTCCTCTTCGGGCTCCATCGTCAAGCGGAGGGGAAACTCCTGCTCGCGCGCCATCGTTTCAACCTTCTTGATCTTGGTTTCTGCGACCTCGCGGGTGAACACCCCCGCCACCCCGACGCCGTTGTTGTGGACGTGGAGCATGACGCGAATCGCGCTTTGCTCATCGAGGTGAAATATATGGTGCAGAACCAGAACTACGAACTCCCGTGTGGTGTAATCATCATTGTGCAGAAGAACCCTATAAAGCCGAGGCCGCTTGAGCTTTTTCTCCGGCTGGACCCGGGTGATCGTCCCGGCGTCGTTTTCGAACCTCTCGGCCATATACCTATTTTAGCGCTTTCTCCGATCTAGCCCAGTCCGCCGCGGCTCCTGGCGTGTTCCAAACCTAAGGCTCGGCGGTGCTCAGCGCTAGGGGTTACTCGAGCACCAATCGGAGCCAAAAGTCCTGATTCTGCGCGTTCCTGAGGGTGATCGTCGAATCGTCCGCCGCATCGACGAGGAACGCGTTGCCGCTGGCGGGCGTCGACCCCATCCCGTTGGAGTTGAAGGCGATGTATCCGGTCACCTCGAATGGGACGCGCCCCAACGTATGCTCGAAAACGTAGGTGTTGTTGGCCCGAAAGAGAAACCAGAGGCACTGGTCGTCCGTGATCGGAGGGAGTGGGGCGGATTCCCATATCCCCTGCGCGCTCTGCATCTGGCAGGGCAGGTCGGCGCGGCTCACCTCGATCGTCTCACCGCCCGAGTCGCCGCAACCGGTCACGAGGGCTACGAACGCCACCACTGATACACTACGCAACCGCATCCTCCTTCCCATAGTACGTGCGGAGGGTGGCGACCAGCGATTCGATCGTCTGCTCTGGTGATGTGGCCCGAATCGTCAGGCCTAGGGTCTCTGCAGTTTGCGTGGTGATCGGCCCAATCGAGAAAAGGTCGACGTTGGCGAGCCGTCGCGCGGCCCTGTCGCCGAGAACGTCGACTAGATTCTGCACGGTCGACGACGACGTGAACAGCACCGCGTCGATTTCCTTCGGGTCCACCAGGGCGCGAATGCGCTCCGCCTCGCGCGGCTCTGGGGGGAGCGTGCGGTATGCAGGTACCACATCGACTTCACCGCCCTGCTTGCGCAAGGCCTCTGGGAGGATTTCGCGCCCGATCTCCGCCCGCGGTAGGAGGATCCGGGTGCGCTCGGTGAGCTTGGACCGAAGCGCTTCGACGATCCCTTCGGCGCGTGCGTCCTCCGGAACGAGGTCGGCGTTGACGCCATGTTGGACCAGGGCATCGCGTGTCTTCGAACCAATGGCGCAGACCCTTGCGTTGCCGATCGCTCTTGCATCGAGCCCCGCATGATTGAGTTCCGCAAAGACGGCCTCGACCGTGTTGCTGCTCGTGAAGAGGATCCAACCGTAACAGTCCAAATGGGTAATCGCATCGCGGAGCGGCCCAAGGTCGAGCGGAGGCTCGAGGCGAATCGTTGGGGCGAGGACGGGTTGAGCTGCTTCATCTCGGACAAGCTGTGCGAGGGAGCCGGCTTGCTGGACCGCGCGGGTGATCAAGACACGCTTGCCAAAGAGGGGCTTTGTGTCGAACCATCGCAGGGATTCGCGAAGTCGCACCACCTCTCCGATGATCGTGATCGCGGGCAGGTGCAAGCCCGCCTTGGATGCGCGCTCATGAATGTCAGCGACCGTCCCCACGACCGTCCGCTGTTGGGGAAGGGAGGCCCATTGCACCACTGCCGCTGGCGTATCGGCAGGGCGCCCGTGCTCGATGAGCAACTTCATGAGTGATCCGAGCTTGCGCATGCCCATGAAGATCACCAGCGTCTGGGTCGCCGTGGCGAGCTTCGACCAGTCGTGGGCCGTTCTGTCCTTCTCGACGGACTCGGTCGCTGTCACGTAACCGACGCTCGACGCGAGCTCGCGGTGCGTGAGCGAAAGGCCGGCGTAGGCCGTTGCGGCGAGCGGGGAGGGGACCCCGGGCACCACTTCGAAGGGGATCCCCTCGTGCGCGAGGAGCTCGGCCTCTTCGGACCCGCGTCCGAAAAGATAGGGGTCGCCTCCCTTGAGGCGAACGACGACTTTGCCGCCGCGAGCCGCTTCGACGAGGCGTGCATTGATTCGAGCCTGACGCTCGCACACTCGGCCTGCGCGCTTGCCGACGAAGATGAGCTCGGCCCCCGGCTTGGCCGCGGCGAGCTGATCCGGGTGCACCAGGGCGTCGTACAGCACCACGTCGGCTTCTCGAAGTCGACGAAGACCACGTGAGGTGATCAGTTCGGGATCACCTGGCCCAGCGCCCACCAAATAGACTTTGCCGGGGGCCGGCATGCCTGTCAGGTTTCACCCGTGTCGTCGGGGGGCGGAGCATCCTTTGGCCTGCGGCCAGTGGCCTTGCGGCGGGATCGCTTCTGAACGGCGCGCGCTTTGACTTGCGGCCGCACGCCCCCAGCTTCGTTTGGGATGAATCGGATCTCGGTTTTTACTTCGAACGAGAGCGAGGTTAGCGCCCGATAGAACTCGCCCGCCATGTCGGTGGCCTCGAGGAAGTCGCGTACCTCGTTGGCCACACCGCGCACCAGGGCGTTCTTCGTTTCGTCGATCTGCGCAAAGACATAGCCGATGACCTCTTTCGGGAGGCGTCCATCCTGGGTCACGCCACGCACTACGCTATCGGCGCTTCGCAGGGTGCCGACGCCCGCTTCGATGCCCTTCTCGACGGCTTTGCGAAAGGTGTCGCGCAGCACACCCTCGGACCAGCGTCGCTCGCGCTCGCCTTCTTCGGCCCCTGTGGGCATCTCTTCTTCGAACTCGTCAGGCATCATCGTGTGGCTATCGCCCCAAGTGCCGGGGGTCAAGCCCTGGAAGCATACCTCATGCGCGTGTAGATGGCGTGTTCATGTGCGAGGTGCTTCTCGTCTCCAGACCGGCCCAGCCGCCCTGGAAAACGCCACGCGAGACGACTACGACGATTTTCGACGATCCGGCCGGCCAGAGCGCAAGGGTTGGGCGTGCGACTCGCCGACCTTCGTGACCTCCCATTCGAGGACGGTTAGCTCGACCTGGCATGCAGCTACAGAGCGTTGGCGTACGTTCCGTGCATCACGCGCTTCGTTTCAGCTTTAAGAGATTGCCGGTGCGCGCCCGAGTAGCAACACCAGAACTGAAGCCGACGTGTTCACGCGTTGGGATTCACCCGTCGCAATTCCCGCCCTCCTGCCGAAAAACCTCGATCTCATCGACTATTAAGGCGTTCGCGTCACAACACCGCTTGCCGCGGTGGATCGAATTTCGTGGCTCTCGAAAGCGTTGACGGGGCTCGAGTTGTAGGCATCGCGTTCGATGCTTCGGCTGTTCTGCGCAAGCACGATCGATGAACGAGTCTTGCTTTCAAAAAAGGCAACAGGTATACGAGTGAAGATGGATCACGGTGTTCGCACGATCGAAGAGTTGTGGATCGAGGCCGAAGAGGCGCTCGAAGCGTCCTCGAAGCGTGCCGAAGCCCTGCTGACGAAACTCGCATCCAAGGCGGAGGAGGGCAGCGATGCCTCGTTGTTCGCCTACCGTCATCTCGCTGAGCTCAACCTCGAGCGCAACCCTTGGAAAGCAGCTCTGCAACTCCGGCGCGTGCTCGCCTATTCTGGCGACGACGACGTTCTCCATGCGCTCATGGGGCTGTGCCACGCGCTGCTTGGAAACTACAGAGTAGCAGTACGGTCATATCGCAACGCTTCGCAGCTGGCGCCGTTGACCCCTTGGTATCACCATAATCTGGGGCACCTGATGGACGTTGCACTGGGAGATCCGGCAGGCGCAGAGCGGCATTTGCGCCGGGCCTATGAGCTCGAGCCGGAGCATGACGAGATCATCGGTTCCCTTGCCCACTGCGTCGCTCGTCTCGGCAATCTCACACAAGCGAAACGGCTCGCGAAGCTCGCTCAAGAGAAGGGGCCTTGCAATCCGGATCATCGTGTTCTCATCGAGTGGATCGACGCCGGCGCCATCGAAGCTCCAGCAGCGAAGACAAACGTGCGAAGACCACGAGGCGACCGCGTTGTCGAGACGCTACAGGTAAAAATGCGCGAGGCTGGGTTTTCACGCGCCCAGATCGACCGCGCCAGGGAGCTTTGGGCGGACATGCAGGACCGCTGCGAGCTGCGGATCACGAAACCCGAGGTGCTCGCCGCCGCGCTCGAGTATGCGATCGCCGTGGTTGAACGGCGCCCCGGTTGCACCCAAGCCGAGGTCGCGCGCCGGTACGGGGTGGCTCCGACTTCGGTGTCCGCGCGCTTCGCTCAGATTCGCAATGCGCTTGCGCTTCGGCCTGGCGATCCGCGCTACGCCGCCGTCCGCTGAAAACTGGCCACCGTTTCGCCGATGGCTTATCCGGAGTTCATGCATGCGCTACCGAGCGCCATGACGGTCTGCCGTGTTCTCGTCGGCCTCGATCGGGGGCGGGCATCGGGCACGTTGCGGCTTCGCGGTCTCGGACGAGAGGGTTCGCTGTCGCTGAGCGCCGGCTCTATCGTTGGGGCCACCATCGATCGGCGGGTCGCGACATCGCCAGCGCAGGTGCTGGAAGGACTCTACCGACTGTGTGGTTGGGAGCAGGTCGTCCTCGAGCTCGTGCAAGACGGTGGGGGGCCGGTGTGCTGTCGATTGGACGAACCAATTCGTGCCAGAGCCCTCGCTCTTCAGGCCATGCGGCGCGCGGTGAATGCGATGGACGCGTCCTCGGTGCGCGCGGAACTTCGGCGAGGGATGTATCGACTGAACAGCGCGGGTGAGGAGCTGCTCGATGGGCTCACATTGCGACCCGAGGAGAAGGCGGTCTCATTTTGGCTTCGCCGGGGCGTGTGCGCGGAGGATGTGGCCACGCTCCCCGGATGCGGGCTTGCAGGCTATCGCTTCCTCTGCAGCCTCAAGCTCCTAGGGGCTGCCGCGCCTAGGAACGGGGGTTCTTATCCACTGCTGCTCCGTAAGCGTCAGCAGGTTCGACAGCAGGCGTCGGCGCACGTACTGCTCGATCTTCCCGAGGGAGCCGGAGGTGGGGACGCGCGGCGCGCCCTTCGAAAGCTCGTCAAAGATCTGCACCCGGACCGGTTCGGGGAGGAGACGCCACCTGCGCTACGGCGTGCCTCCGGTGAGATCGTGACCGCATTGGTCGATGCAGAGGCCCGGATCGCGTCGAACCGCGCCAAGTAGGCGAGGTCATTCCACCCGTCGATGCACGTGAAGCTCTCCGATCGGTTGCAACGTGCCATCGAGAGTGGGCTTCGCCTGCCTCTCAAAACGAGAACGCACACCGTCGCCTTCGAGGTCTCCTTCGGCTCGGAAGGTGATGGGCGCGTCCCTGCCGTCACCGCCGAGATCACAGCCCGCCTCTGCAGGCATGTAGCGGTAGCTGTACCGGATCGACCGGTCCGGCTGGAATCCGAGCGCCTTCCAGCTGTCGTACCCTTCGGCGGTCGGCGCGTAGAAGTCCACGTCTTCGGGATCGACGGTCGGCTCGGTGGGTGTGGGGCCGGCGGCCGGCGGTAAGCAACGACGGTGACCGTCATCCCACGACGTCCCGTAGTACGCTGCCGCGCGATCAGTCAGCTCCTGCAAGAGCTCGGACGCCTCGAGTATCTTGTTGGTTCGTACTCGACGAACGAAAGTCGGTGAGAACACCGCTACCACGATGCCAACGATGCAGAGGAGCAGGGCGGCCTCGAGTAGGCTCAATCTCGGACGACCACGCGACACAGCGGCGGGACTGTGCGGGCAGGTTTCGGCGTTTGCAAGCCCTAGCCGGGACCGGGCGCGTTGGGAGCCGTTTGGATGGGCTCAGCAACGAAGAAGTAAAGAGACGAGGGCATGTAGGGAAACTCCCGTTGCCGGCGCTCTTCGAACTCGGCGTTCGCGTTGCGGAAGGCTTCGGCGTAGGTTGCGTCGCGAAGCCTCGACAACCGGCGCTCGATCTGGGCTTTGACCTCAGGGTTGCGCACGATGGCGTACATCTCTTCGAGATGCCGCTGCTCGCGCTCCGACTGGCCAAGTTTGCCCAGCAGGGTCGCATTGGTGAGCACGAGCCATTCGGGGCCTTCCCCCTGGCGCGCGGCCGCCATCATATGATCGCTTGCTTCGAGTTGAAGTTGCTCGCGGTTCGGATCGTCTTTTGGCAGCCGAGGAAGGAGCTCGTACGCAATGGTCGCGCCGGTGTCCCAGGCTAGCTTCCCGTTGTCAGGAAACCTCTGTGTGCCCTCTCGGAGCACGGAGATCGCGCGCTCGAGATACTCCACCGGGCTGCCAGCGGGAGTGTAGACCCCGGCAACGCCGACCCAGCGGTAGACGCGCTCGAAGTCCGGGTCGAGCGCGAGCATCGAATCACCATAGTTGAACACGTGTTTCACGGCGCCGCGGTTCTCGAACTCGTCGCCGAAATAGATCAAGGCGCGAAGCCAAATCAAGTCGGCAAGAGCGCGCCTGTAGCCGAGGCTCATCACCTGCAACCATTGGGGCGGGGGCAAATAATAGATGTCCTCGTACGTCTGCGTTCCTAGGTAGTGATCCATCGCGCGCCCTCGAAACGTCCATACCCCCGCAACGATTCCGATCAGCACCGCCAACGCGGTCGTTCGCGCAAGACCCTTCATCACACCGAGTATACCGAAAAAAAGGGACAGCCTCCTTTTCTCGAGAGTCAACCTGGAAAAGGGGAATGTCCGCATTAAATGCAAAAGGCCGCGGCATGAAGCCGCGGCCCGTTGCGTCAGTCTCCGTTCGATTACTCGAGCGGGCTGGCGGTGAAGATGCCAGGCGCGCGGAACAGCGCGTTGTCCGGGTTCGAGCCCGCAGCCAGCTGGAAGGTCGATTCGACGTTATCACCGTCGAGATCACCGTTCGCGGTGAAGGTATACACGGTGGTGTCGTTTGCCGAGTTACCGCAAGCCGAACCAGGCGACGTGATGTGGTACTCGAAGTAGAGCGGGTCCGCCGGCGCGAAGTTCAACGCGGTGTACGAGGCAGACTCGGACGCCCAGGCCGGAACGTACTTCTCGTCGTCGGCGCTCCAGCTCGCGGTTGCAGCTGACACGATGCAGTGGGTGGAAGCGGCGGCGGTCGCGCCGGCGGTGATCACACCCTGGCTCCAGTTCTCCTGCTCGTAGTACGCCGCAGCGCCTTGGAATAGTGACTTGAGGTTCGCGCCTGCTTCAGAGGTCTTCGAACGCTTCACGTAGTTGACGAATGCTGGAATCGCGATCGCGGCAAGAATGCCGATGATAGCAACGACGATCATCAGCTCGATGAGGGTGAATCCCTCTTTCTTCGAGAGTAGCTTGTTCATTTCCTTCAGTTTCCTTTCCCCCGGGCAACTCGCCCGCCTAATCTTGGTTGCCCTAGGTAATGCAATGCCCGTGCCGATTGTCCGGAAGTCCCGGTCCGTCCCGGAATCCTTGGCAATTCCCAGCATGAGGCTGACGCGATCGGGCGCTCGAGGACAGTTTTCGTCACCCGTAGGTGACGCAATTTGTCACTCCCAGCCGCCTTTTGCAGCAGCACTGTTATAGATGTGGTTCGATTGGGAGTAGATCTCGAGATGGAAGGTCGTTCCGTCTTCGTTGAGATCCCCCTGGGCGCGTGCCGCAAACCAGTGGTCGTCGTTGTCGAGATTGCTCCCCGTGGGGACCGAAGTGCCTGGAACGTCGGCCACCGTCGCGTACTGGAAGCGAATCGGGCCATCCGGGGCCGCCCCCAGCTGGCTCCACGCCGCGTTCGACGTCCAGGCCACTGGGTCAAGTCCGGGGATCGCCGTCGGGTTGTAGCTGCCCCAGTCAGTCCCGTTGACCCCACAGTAACGCCCGAACTCGTCGCGATAGGATTCCTGCCGTTGCTTGATTTCGCCGAGGAATGTCGTCGCCTCGGTGACGCGAGACTTGTAGATGTACGAGGTGAAGCCGGGGATGGCGAGGGCCGCGAGCACTCCGATGATCACGATCGCGATCATGAGCTCTGTAATGGTGAAGCCTTGCGTGCGTTTCATTTCCATCCTCCCTCCGCCGAGGCGCTGTTGTACATCCGGGGCGACTGGGAATAGACCTCGAGGATGAAGGTGACACCGTCGTCGTTGAGGTCACCTCGGGCCTGGGCCGCAAACCAAAAATCGTCGTTTCGGAGATTACTCCCAGCCGGCGGCGTGCTTCCCGGGCCCCCGGCGACGGTCGCATACTGAAATCGGACCACCCCGGGTGAGCTGACGCCGAGCGCTTCCCAGTTGGCCGAGGTCGGCCAAGCGACAGCGTCGGCGCCCGGGAGTACAGTCGGCGTATAGGTGCCCCAGTTGGTCCCGCTCACGGCGGCGTACTGGCCGTACTTGCTACGATACGACTCCTGCCGCGATTTGATCTCATTGAGCATCGTCACGGCCTCGCTCACGCGGCCCCGGTAGACGTAGCTTTTGAACGAAGGAATCGCGAGAGCCGCAAGGACCGCGACGATCACGACCCCGATCATGAGCTCAATCAGCGTGAAGCCTGATCGCCTCCGAGATGAAAAGGAAGCCATCTGCACAGTATATCAATCGCTGGCGGCATCGCCCACTTCAGGGGAGATGTGCTTCGCCAAGCGGTACCGAAACTGTCTGAAGCTCATCCCGAGGAGCGCGGCGGCCTTCTTCCGTACCCCCCCCGCCTGATCGAGCGCCCGAAGGAGGAGCTCCTTCTCGACCTGTGTGAGGTATGCGTCCAAATCGAAGCGACCTTCGGGGATTCGCGACAGCGCTACGGCCTTTCTCGATGGATGGCTGTCGCCCAAATCCTCACGGGTGATCGTGCTGCCCGCTGCCAAGGTGACTCCGCGCTCGATGATGTTCTCCAGCTCACGAACGTTGCCGGCAAAGGGCTGTCGTGCGAGCCAACGAATGGCCTCCGGGGCGAGCTGAATCCGTCGACCTTGGAGGGCAGCATGTTTGCCGAGGAAGTACTCGGCAAGGACGGGAATATCCTCGGGTCGGTCCCTCAGCGGCGGGACCTCGATGCGGATGACGTTGAGGCGATAGAACAAGTCCTCGCGAAAGCTCCCCGCCTCGACCTCGAGTTCGACGTCGCGGTTCGTGGCTGCCAGGACGCGCACGTCGACTTCGATCTCAGCGCTTCCGCCCACTGGCCGGACTCTTCGTTCTTGTAACACGCGCAACAACTTCACCTGGAGCGCAGGGGGCAGCTCGCCGACCTCATCGAGGAATAACGTCCCCCCATCTGCAGCACGGAAGAGGCCTGCTTTTGACGAGGTCGCGCCCGTGAAAGCGCCCTTCACATGCCCGAAGAGCTCGCTTTCGATGAGATTCTCCGGGACTGCGCCGCAGTTCAGAACCACGAAGGGTTGATCCGCCCGCGGGCTCTGGAAGTGGAGCGCTCGGGCTACCATCTCCTTGCCCGTGCCACTCTCGCCGGTGATCAACACGCTCGTCGTCGAGTCCGCGACCCGCTTCACGAGGTCGCGGAGAGCTTGCATCGTGGCGCTCTTGCCGATGAGTTGTCCCTCGGTCCAGCGCGACTTCACCTGAGCTCGAAGAGACTCGTTTTCGGCGACGATGGCGCGCTTCTCGAGCGCTTTTTCGAGCGTGGCGAGTAGCTCGTGATTCTTGAAGGGCTTCTGAACGTAGTCGTAAGCCCCCTGGCGCATCGCCTCGACAGCTTGCTCGGTCGTCGCGTAGGCCGTGATCATCAGAATCTGGGTGTCCGCCGCCCGCGACCGAACTGCATCGAGCACTTGCATTCCGCTCCCGTCGGGCATGGCTAGATCGGTGATGACCGCATCGTATGGGTCGGCGCTGCCGAGCTGATCACGTGCTGCGTGCACACCATCGACGACGTCGACCTCGTAGCCCTCGCGGCGCAGAAGAATCTTCAGCATCTCGCGAAGGCCGGCTTCGTCGTCACAAACAAGAATGCGCGCTGACACTGTTCGGACCCCGACTACATCCTACGGCATATCGCGGGGCCGGCCACGAGAGTTGCGTGCCTCAGCTGAAGCCGGCGCGACGCGCCCCGCCGCCGCTCGGCGGACGTATCGACAGCCCGTGTAGGCTCCTGTATTCCACGAAGTAGACCGCGCTATGCTCGCCCGAAGTGACTTCGCAAAAGGCCTCCCTTAGCCCGAGGGATAGGACTTCGGAGACCTCCATCGCTTGGCCGGGCTCGCCGACATACACCGAAAGTCGGTACCCCTCGGCGACGGTGTAGTCAGCGCCGTTTTGGTCGATGCCAGCGGCGGCTGCGAGCATCGCCTCGAGCGTAGGACGTTCCATGCGGCGGAGCTTTGACGCGGGTTGACCGCTGGTCAAGCGTGGATCTTCGGGGTAGGCCGCCAGCGTGACGACCGACGAGGACGATTTGTGGGAAAGCGAGGTCCTGGTAAGTGATTCGATCGGACGGTTGATCGAGTTCTGGGGCTTTAAGCGGAACATGGGCCGGCTATGGGCGGTGCTCTATCTGTCGGACAAGCCGCTCAGCGCCCCTGCGCTTCAGGCGCGGCTGCGCCTGAGCAGCGGGGCGGTGTCGATGACCCTCAACGAGCTCATGCGGTGGGGCGTCGTCAAGAAGGTGTGGCTGCAGGGCGAACGACGCGATCACTTCGAGGCAGAGGGAAATTTTTGGAAGATGATCTCTCGCGTTTTCAATGAGCGTGAGCGAGTGGAGATCCTCGACGCCATCGACTCCATGCGAGACGCGCTGCAGTACGTGAACGAAAAAGCAGAGGCCCCAAAAGACCAGTCACGGGCCGAGTTTCAACGCGAACGCATCCGAGAGTTGCTCGACCTCGCGCAGATCGGAAAGCAGCTGCTCGACGCCCTGGTCAAAGATGCCAAAGTCGACGGCACACCTTTGATGAAGGTGTTGCTCGGTGGAAACGAAAAACCGTAACCGGAGGCTCGAATGGATCCCCTAGCGCGTCCGCTTCCGCTCCCCTGTGGGGCGACCCTGAAAAATCGACTCTGTAAAGCTGGGATGACCGAGGGGCTCGCAGACGAGGACGACCGGGCCTCGGAACGGCTCGAGACCCTCTATGGGCGGTGGTCCGACGGTGGCGCAGGGCTCCTGGTGACCGGCAACGTCATGGTGGATCGACGGTATCTCGAGCGGCCGGGCAACATCGTCATCGACCGTAACGGAGGTTTGGACGCCCTTGCGACGATGGCGCGGGCGGCGACACGCAATGGCAATCATTGCTGGATGCAGATCAGTCATCCAGGGCGGCAATGCACGCGGATGTCCAGCAACCATCCCGTCTCTCCATCGTCGGTGAAGATGCGGGGCATGCTAGGTTCGGTCGCTGCGCCTCGAGAACTCGAGGTCGACGAGATTTGGGACATCATCGAGCGGTTCGCGTACGTGGCGAAAACAGCCAAAGAGACGGGCTTCACCGGCGTGCAGATCCACTCCGCCCACGGCTACCTCTCAAGCCAATTTCTGTCTCCCTACACCAATCGGCGTACGGACGAATGGGGCGGGTCGCTCGAAAACCGCGCCCGATTTCTTCGCGAAACCTACAAGGCGGTCCGGGAGGCTGTGGGTGCGGACTTCCCGGTCGGCGCGAAGCTCAACTCCTCCGATTTCCAGAAGGGGGGATTCAGCAACGAAGAGTCCGCCCTGGTCGCGCGCTGGCTTTGCGACGCGGGGCTCGATCTTCTCGAGATTTCCGGTGGAACCTACGAACAAACCGCGCTTTTTGGCCGACTCGGTGAGGAGGCAGAAAAGAAAGCCGAGAGCACGCGTCGGCGCGAGGCGTACTTCCTCGAGTACGCGCGGAACATCCGGGAGGCGGCCCGGGGCGTGCCTCTGATGGTGACCGGGGGCTTCCGCAGCGTCTCACTGATGCGCGAAGTCATCGATTCGGGGGAGGTCGACGTCGTCGGGATCGCGCGGCCGTTTTGCGTCGTCCCGGACCTGCCGAATCAGATCGAGAAGGGTACATTGACCAAGCTTCCAACCCCGGAGAAGGAACGTCGACTGGGTCCGGGGATCTTTGGCCCGACGAGCTCGATTCGAAGCGTCCGGACGCTCAATAGCCAAGCCGAAGTCTCCTGGTTCTATCGGCAGATCATCGCTCTTGGCGAAGGACGGGAGCCAGATCTCGCGCTCGGAACCTGGGGCGCGCTCCTCGCGCACTTCAACGGTGAGCTGGCCGTCGCTCGTCGGCGCACGTTCCAGCAACCGAAAGCCGCGCTTCCGGCGCCCAAGGAGGCCCTGGACGCATAGCGGCGCCTACAGAGGGTTCTACGCGCTCGCGACGAAGTCTTCTTGGTAGGGCTCGCGAGGCTGCCGAAGGGTGCGGGCCATGAAGGCGAGTTGCTCCCGCCAGCAGCGTCGCGCTTGGCGCCGCCACACCAGCGCGTGAAACGCGTGGAGCTCTCCCTCGTAGTAACGGGCCTCGCACTCGACGCCCATCGTCCGAAGCGCGCGCTCGAGCCGACGAGTATCGTCGAGCAGTGGGTCACGCGTTCCGATCGGAACGAAGAAACCGGGTAGGGGACGATCGGGGCGCTCCTTGCGCTCGAATACGTGTAGAGGATCCGCGAGCTCGAGGTCGCCTGGAGTCAGGTCGCGAAAACCGAGCAGATACGAGTCGCGCATCCCTTCGAGGATCTGGTTTACCCAGCGCGGGAGCTTGCGCCGCCGGTTCAAGCGGCCGGGGTCCGTGACTTGTAGCGGCGCACATGCTGGAGCAACCACGGTCGGCACCAGCCCTGTGGCGAATGCACGCTGCGCGAAGGGTTCCGGTCGGCGATAACAACAACAGATCGTGAGGGCGGTCGCGAGGTTTCCACCAGCCGACTCTCCCGCAAATACGAGGCGACTCAAATCGCCGCCGTATGCTTCGCCATGCTCGGCGATCCATTCGAGGGCCGAGCACACGTCGGAGACCGCGGCCGGGAAGGGGTTCTGAGGCGCGAGTCGGTAGTCGACGTTGAATACGAGATACCCGGCGCGGGCGAACGCTAGGCCCATCAGCCAATGGGTGTTCTTGGACAGGAGGTTGAAGCCGCCGCCGTGCACGTACATGACGATCGGCAGGGGACCTTCTCGATCGATGGGACGGTAGATATCGAGGCGATGCCGTGCGTTACCGGTGCGCTCGTACTCGATATCGTTGATGACCTCGACACCGTGCACCGCGGGGTTCGCGCGTGGGTGAAGACGCCCAAGCCTCGAAAGACCCCCGAAGAAGCCACGGGCGATCAGAAAATGGGCTCTGTCCCGAAGCCGGCGTTGGGCGCGGCGGATCCAGGAGTTTTGAAGCCGGTTCCGGCGCATACCTGCGCATATGTATCATGGGTGACCGGAGCGCGCCGGTTCCTTGCCATCTGGGACGCTTTCGCGGTTTTTTTGCGGTTGGGCGGGGCGGATCGTATCCAATCAAGGATGGTCCCTCCCTTCTTTTGGACAATTGGCCTGGGGCTCATCGCCAGCCTGCTGTGGTTGAGCTCTGCGGACGTCGCGCGTGCGGGGGCTGGTGCATACCCGAGAACCGTCGATGCCTTCGTCGTCCGCGACAAGATCAGTAAAGACCTCCCGAAGATCAATCGATGCTACGAGTCGGCGCTTCGGTTCGAGCCTGCGCTCGAGGGCAAGGTCTCCGTGCGGTTTGCGGTCATCCGGACCGGCTACGTCAAGGGCGTTCACGTCGTCGAGAACACGACCGGCAATGCCTCGGTCGAACGCTGCGTGGCACGGGTCGTGAGCACGCTGCGATTTCCACGCCGGCGAACAGGAAAGAGCATCCGCTTCACGTTCCCGTTCGTGTTCACGCTGCAGGACTGACGCAAGGCGTCACGGGCATCGGACGTCAGTCTCCGTCGCGAGCGCTGTGACCCAGGGATCGTTCTTCGTCTGTGGCTGCGCGCGCAATCGCGTGAGGTGCTCGATCGCAGCTTCGCGGCCGGCATCGCGACCCGCACGGAGCGCCAACTCGAGGGCCACGAGTACCGTGCCCCGCGTTTGGCCCGCTAACCGCGCCCGATCGAGAGCTTCGCGTGCTTCGTCGATGTCGCACGCCGAAAGGGCTGCCATTGCGCGAAAGAGCTCGATCGACGTGAATCCCGGATACACGTTCGCGGCTTCGGTGAGGAGGGCGTAGGCCTCGCGTGCGCGCGCTTGCTCGCTCGGATCCGTGCTCTTTCGGATCCCCGCACGGTCGCCGTCCCTGGCAAGGGGCCGTAGTTTCTGAAGTCCGCGGATCCATCCGTGCATCGGGCCGCCGGTCGAGTGCGCGTCGAGTCGCGAGATCTCCTGCTCGACCGCGGACTCGGAATGGTTGGGCTCGAGCAAGCGTCCGGCTCGGTAGCCAGGGCCAACGATCCGCAGTGGCTCTAGGGCAGGGGCCGCATCCTCTCGAACGAACAGCGAATGCTTGTCTTCGACGAATGCGAGCTTCCAAATGGGGCTTCCGGTCAGAACCTCAGTCGCGGGGATGTGGTCCGCTCGGGTGTGGTCGATGACGACCGTATTCACGTCGAGATCAGCAAGCTGCTCGGCGAAGGCGACCGGGGTGGCAAAGCTGTTGGTGACTTGCGCGATGAATTCGGGGCCATAGAAAGGCACCCGTCCGTCGACGAGAAAACGCCCCCCAGGGACTGCAAACATCATCATCCAACTGTCTTGAATGGTGGCGAGGATGCGGGGACCTTGGATCTGGCGTTCGATGACTTCGGCCGCCGCCCACGGGTAGTCTCGTCGAACTTCGCCGAGTCCGAATCCAAACGCGGGCACGAGCTGTGAGGTCCAACCGATGTTCAAGAGGATCGCGAGGCCGACGACCGCCACCATGCTCCTCTGCAGGTCGCGCACGACCGGCAGCGAAGACAGACCCGCCGCGATGAAGGGAGCTGTGAAGAGAACCTGGTGAGCCACGAAGCGCGTGGAACGAAACGCCATGAGGCAGAGCAATACGCAAAAGACCGCGTAGCCGAGGCCGAAGCGTCCCGCGCGGGCGACCGGCCGGAGCGCGATCAGCACGAAGAGGGAGGTGACGATGGGTCCGATCAGAAGCCGAAGTGGGTCTCGAGGGGACCATGGAGACCATTCGACGACCACGTCACGGAACTCCGAACGAGAGAGGTGTAACACCGCATCGGTCACGATCGAGAACCCAAACGGGGTACATCCCGTCGCGAGGATTTGGAGTGCGACCAGCGCGGCCATCCATCGGAAGGCTGCCGTCTGCCATGCAAACGCCAGAAAGATCAACGCGATTGCGACGCCAAAGAGATGGGAACCGTGAGTATTGACCCACGCGACGTGCATCAAACCCAGGCCGACGAGGATCCACGTCTTCTTCCGACGGGAGCTTTGCTCTGAATAGAAGGCGCTCACACCGAGAAGCAGGACCGCGGGGAATACCAAACCAAGGATCTGGGGTCGGACGGTGAAACGGAATCGGGCGATTGGCAGCACCAGCAGGAGCGCGGCAAGCGAGAGCGGACCCGCCAGCGCTGCTCCGCGGGCCAAACGGTAGGCCAGCCAGACGAGCGCGTAGCCCAGCACGCCGAGGGCGACGCACTTCAGCAGAATCAGGCCGTTCGCGCCGAGGGAGTCGTAGACCACCCAGGTAAAGAGGTCGTAACCCCATTCGTAGTTGGTCCAGGGCTGGGGTGTAGGCTTCCAGAAAGAGAAAAGGTCTACGGTGGGCACCCGGCCAAGCCCCGCAATCTGCCGACCCTGAGCCAGGTGGCCGTACCCATCGGCGTTGAAGAAGGGGAAAAGCCCCGTCAGGAAGAAGGCCAGTGCCGACGCCCACGCACTCCCAAACACGACTCGACGCGGCACCGGCCGAGTCTCCGCCCAAGCACAATAGGGGGTCAAACAAGTGCGCTCGCGGGGTGGTTTCTCAGCCTCAGAATATAAAGTTTACATAATATATCTTCTGCGAAATTGGGATGTAGGGGCTTAGCGCCGGCGCTAGCATCCGCGGAGGTTCCAATGTGCGCTCCGAGAGCGCATGATGGGGCGTCATGAAAACCCACTCCGCGCTCGTTGGCTGCATTGTCGCTCTCATCGCAGCGTGTGGAACCGGTCGGGTTAGCGGCGGGCAAGGCACTGAAATGATGCAAGCTGAGGAGTATCAGCCCGAGACCAAGGTGGAACCGCCGCAAGGCAACGTCGACCGAACCTCAGGACCGCTCGATCTGCCCAACCCCCCGCCTGTGCTCCAAGTCGACCTCGAGCGACGTCAGCCTCCGCCCGGACCAGAGTTGGAGCCCGAGCCGGAGCCACAGGCGAAACCCGAACCCGGTAACGAGCCAAAATCTGTGCCCAAAAAGTGAATGCGTTGAGACCTACGCCGAACTCCGCTTTCGAATCGCGCGGACTCCGCGCCATGCGAGAAAGAAAATCAACACGCCCAAACCGGCGACGATCGAAAGGAGCATCGGATCGGGGTTGTTGCGAAGGACATAACGAAAAACCTCTTTGCGCTGGTCGTAGCCATCCGGGACCGGCAACACCTGATAGTCGCGCGCGTAGCTCCGGTACTCCTCCATCATTTCCGCGAATAGCTCGGGCATCTCTTCTTTGAGATCCGAGGCCTCCCCCGGGTCGGTGACGAAGTTGAAGAGATGCCATTCGCCATCGCCTACCGGTCCTCGGTCGATGACGACCTTGTGATCCCCCTTGAACAAGGCGGCGTTACCGGCGAGCTCGTATCCGATGGTTTCGTCCGGCTCGTGCGCTCTGTCGGTTTGTCCCGTGAGCAGTGGTATCAAGCTCTTTCCCCTGATCTCCTCGACCTCGCGGCCTTGGTAGCTTCCGGCGGGCGGCTTCACGTTCGCGATCTCCAAAATCGTGGGCGCGAGGTCGGTCACGTACGCGAAGGCGTTCGAAACGCTCCCCGTATTAGCGACCATGCTCCCCGCGATGATCATGGGGACCCGCATGCCGCCTTCGTGAGCGAAGAACTTGTAATAGGCCAACGGTGATGCGGCTGCGTTGCCAAAGCTCGGGCCGATGTCGACGAAGCTACCGCGGGTGCCGAGAGTCTCGTAGTCCATGTTGTAACCGTGGGTCGCGAACCACAGCCGAAGGTAGATCGCCCGCGCGCCGGTCAACACCTCGGTTCCCTCGGGACCGTTGTCCGAGGTGAAAATCAACACGGTGTTGTCGTATTGTTCCGTGTCTTCGAGGTACTCGAGGAGCCGGCCGATGTGGTGATCCATCGCATCGATCATGCCGGCGTACACGGCCATCTCTTTGGACTTGTATCTCTTGTCTTCGTTCGTGAGTGAGTCCCAGTCCGCCGTGCTCGATACCGGCGCCAACTTGGTGTCGGCCGGCACGATGCCGAGGGCTTTGGCGCGTTCGAGCCGGCGTTCCCTGAGCGAGCTCCACCCTTCGTCGTAGGTGCCCATGTATTTGTCGGTGTATTCCTGAGGCGCCTGCACCGGCATGTGCACCGCTTGAAACGCGACGTACGAAAAGAAGGGCTTGCCGTCTGCGCGGTTCGACTCGATGAACTCGATCATATTGTCGACCAAGAACTTCGACGAATAGAAGTCTTTCGGCAACTCGATCTCTTTGCCGTCGCCGAACCAGTTCGCCTTCTTGTACATCGGCAAGTATGGCTTTTGCTCCCAGTTGTCGGCGCCGGTGTCGGCCATGGCGATGGTGCGCTCGAAACCACGGCGACTCGGCAAGAGCGCCGGGGTCTTTCCGAGATGCCACTTGCCGGACATGTAGGTGTGGTAGCCCGCATCCTTGAGGAGCGTCGCGATCGTGACGACGTTTTCACCCAACGTCCCCCGATAGTTCGACGATTCCTCGGCCTGAACCGGAGGGATCGCTTCTGGGATGTTCGGCACGCCGTTGAGATGGCTGTCGACGCCCGTCAAAAGCATTCCGCGCGTGGGCGCACAGCTCGCTGCCGTATGGTAGTTGGTGAACATGACGCCCTGCTCCGCTAGCGTGCTGATCGACGGGGTTGGGATCTCGCCGCCGTAGGGCGCGGTGTCGGTGAAGCCGAGGTCGTCGGCGAGAATGAGCACGATGTTCGGCGGAGCGGCACGCGCGCCGCTCGCGATCGACGACGTCAGAAACAAGCAACCCAAGGCCCTCATAGTCAGACGCATGGACGCGACATACCACGATAAATGCGTAGTTTGGGTCCCAGCGCTCTCCTTGAGCGCGACCAACCGGAAATCACCGCCGTAACCGGGGATATCGTGGATACTACTCCGTCTGTGGATTCGACGACCTTCATGTTGATCGCGCTTTTCGTGCTCGGGTACGGGTTGGTCTCGAAGCGGCTCGAACGGACGATCGTCACGCCTCCGATGGTGTTCGTCGTGCTTGGGCTCGTCTTTGGAAGTGGAAGCTTGGCGACGCTCAGCATGCACATCGATCAAGGCGTGATTCACGTCCTTGCCGAGCTGACCCTCGTCCTCGTCCTTTTCGGCGACGCCGCGCGGATCGACCTTCGCACGTTGCGGACCGAGCTCGGGCTTCCGGTGCGGCTTCTCGGCGTCGGCATGCCGTTGACGATCATGTTGGGTGCGCTGGTCGCCAAGCTCGTCTTCCCCCAAGTGACGTGGCTCGAGGCAGCTGCGCTCGGTGCCATCCTGGCCCCGACCGATGCCGCGCTTGGCCAAGCCGTCGTCAGCACGCCTTCGGTCCCGCTCCGCATACGACAGGCCTTGAATGTGGAGAGCGGATTGAACGACGGCATCGCGTTGCCGGTCGTTTTGATCTTTGCCGCGCTCGCGAGCATGGGCGGAGGCGAGGCGCGCACCGCGTCGGAGTGGATCTGGTTCGCGGCGCTCCAGGTGACACTCGGTCCGTTGGCAGGCTTTGCGGTCGCCTGGGTCGGTGGCCGATTGATCAACGGTTCCGAGAGTCGCGGATGGATGAATAGCAGCTTTGCGAGGCTCGCCGGCATCGCGCTGGCGCTTCTCGCATTCACGGGAGCTCAGCAGATCGGCGGCAACGGCTTCATCGCGGCATTCGTGGCGGGCATGACCCTCGGCAACAGCCAACGAGGCCAGTGCGAGTACCTCTACCAGTTCCTCGAGGCTGAAGGCCAGCTGTTGGTGCTGCTCGTGTTCTTGCTGCTCGGCGTGTCGCTCGCCTGGCCGGCGATCGCACAAGGTAACGGTCGCATCTGGCTCTACGCTGCGTTGAGCTTGACGGTCATCCGGATGGTCCCGGTTGCGATTTCGATGCTCGGGAGTGGGCTACGGGCACCAAGCGTGGTTTTCCTCGGCTGGTTCGGGCCTCGCGGGCTGGCTTCGCTGTTGTTTGCGATCCTGATCTTGGAAGAAGCCGCCCTCCCCCACGGTGCTTTGGTTTTCGACGTCGTGATCCTCACCGTGCTCGCGAGCGTGTTCGCACACGGCATGAGCGCCGCGCCCGCAGCCGCGTGGTACGGTCAGATGGCGGGTGACGCGACGCACTGCCCCGAAGAGCACAAGACTGTCGTCGAACAGCCGCTGCGAATTTGAGAAGCAGCATCACTTCCAACCCCTGAAGCTCAGCCCTTCCCCGGGCTTGTATCCCACCTGGCGCTGCCGCACGACATTGTCCTTGTCCACCAGAACCATGGTTGGGGTACCGCTCACCCCGTACGCGAGAAAGCTGGCTCGCAGCCGGTCGGTGGCGACCAGCGTGAAGAACTCCTCTGGGTGCGTATTGAGAAAGCCGGCGACCCGGGCGCTGTCCTCGTCCGTGATCGCCACAACCGCAATTTCCTGCGCGGCGGCAAAGGCCATCACCTCGGGGATCGCCTTCTTGCAGGGCCCGCACCAGGTGGCCCAGAAGAAGAGGAGACGGGGTCGACCCTGGAGATCGGGCAGGCTGCCGCCGCCGACCTGCTCGAGACCGGCCGGCAGCGAAGGCGCCAGCTGTCCGAGCTTGGGTGGTCCAGGCAGCTCAGGCCATTCGAGCGGGAGGGGGCGCAAGACTGGCGAGGCGACGAACTCCAGGTCTTCGTCGGGCTGCGGGCCGGGGCGGATCACCCGCAACGGCATCGGCGTGTTGCGCGGAGAGGTCATCGTCCATTCACGAAGCTGACCGTAGAAGTCGAACGTCCTCTCGGGAGGTCCCAGAACGACGTCGCCGACTTCGAGGCCCGCCTCCAAGGCGGGTGATTTCGGAAACACCGCCTGCAACCAGCTGGCACCGATCGGGATCTGGCGGCCGGCGCGCACCCCTTCGGGCACCGCCGCGTACTTCACACCCAGCCAGGACGGCAGAACCTCTTCCAGCAGGTCGAGCTCGTCGGCCAGCGCCGGGAAGGCGTCGATCAGGGGTGGCTCGAGCCCGAACCATCGCCGCCGAAGCTCGCCGGGCTCAAACGCTTCGCAGCTCAACAGGGACTCCAGGGCCTTCTGTTGGTCCCGGCGGCGCCCGGCTTCGGTACCTACGGCCGCACGCTCCGCGAGCAGGACTCGACCCGCGACGGCTATCAGTACGGACCGCATCCGGCGCAGGGCCCCACCCCGAACGTCCAGCCGCCAGCGTGCCTGCGACGCCCCGCGCGCCCGCTCGCGGAGCCCTTCGAGCCGTTCCCAAATCTCCGGTCGATCGCGCGCGAACGGCTCGAGCTCCGACAGCAGCTCACCGAGAAGAACGCCCCTTTGCTCGGCGTCCAGCGTCTGCAGATGGGCTTGCTGCAGGAGCTCTTGCCACTCGGGCAGCTCCCGCATGAACTTTCGCAGGATCTCTTCTTTGACGGCGACCAGGGTCCCCTTCCATCGCTCCGAGAAGTCCTTCATCTTCTCCGCAAGCGGCCGGAGCTCCCCTTCGTAGCCCTTCAACTCCGCGAGACTGCGCGGACTGAACGTGCCAAACGCCTCGCCGATCCCGTCGAGAAGCCGGATCTCGGGCTCCCAGGCCGCGCGATCTTGCCAGGCCTTGGCGAGCAACGAGTCAACCAGCGAGTCTAACCCTACTCCACGAGCCTCGGCCTCCTCGGTAACCAGCCGCTCGAGATACAAGTCGCTGGTGCGCATCGGGACATCCGGAGTGCTATCGGTGAGCAGCACGTCGAGATGGGCCTGGTCCGTTGCCTGGTTGCGGTCGAGCGCGTCGATAAAGCGGAACGCGTGACCGATCCGGTCGCGATCCCGCCCTTCCGGATAGCAGCCGTAGGCCTGGCGATCGCGCGTCGTCGAGAAAAAGCCGCAGGCATGGCCACCGGGCTCGCCGGAGAGATCGTCGTAGATGGTGGCCGCAAACGTGCCCGAGTAGCACTGACTCATCACCATCACCGTCTGGACACCCGGCCTGAGCCGTTTAAGAAGCCCCTTGAACTCCTCCACCGTCAGCTGCTCTCGCCAGAGCGAGATGGCGCCGTTGTCCGGTTGCTGGCGATTCTCGGTCCCATGGTCGGTCACAAAGACCAACAGCCGATCACCTGGCAGCAGGTATTCCGCATCGGCGAACCACTGTTCCAGGGCTTGCTTCCTCGCCGGATGCAGGGTCACTCCAGGCCAACGGGTGTCGGTGACCTCGGTGCGGGGCTCGAGCTTCTTGCCGATGCGCGTCCCCTCGAGAAGCCAAAAGCCGTCAGGCTGCGTATCGCGAACCGCGAGATCCGGCGCCTCGTCGGCGCCGTCGGCAGAGAAGATATGGATCCGGTCGCGGGGCAGGCCACGTGCCAGGAGCACCTGCACCATCTCCTGCAGGTGGTGCAGATGGCTCTGGTAGTTCGACTCGGGCCGGGAGCCGCCGTTGATCAGCAGAGCGTGGGTGACGCCCTCCTCGGTCGCAACGGTATCGGGGACGCGCGCTTTCGTCGCGTCGTCTCCCGTCAGCAGTCCATGGACCAACCAAAGGGCGGCTAGCGCGTTTCCCGCTAGGAGTCCAGCGACCAACACAAGGGCGGCTAGCGCAACACCCGCACCCCAACGCCAAGCGTACACATTTCGTGGTTGCGTCATGGCCATCGCACAATCGCTAGGCTCTCATGCGCGCGCAAAGCAGCGCAAGCGCATCCAGCGACCAAGTCATTGGCGCGATTGCTACGGGGAGCTCGCGCGGATCGATGGCTCGGATGTACCGGGGCCTGGTCAGGTGTCCGAGTCGCCGACCTGAAGCACGCGCATCATCTCGTGATCCTCGTGCGAGAGGATGTGACAGTGCCAGACATAGCGCCCCGACTTGTTGAACTCAGCCTTGATCCTGACAAGTTGGCCCGTTGGGGGAGCTCCCTCTGGGTCGCCGGGCAGCGAGGTCACCATGTCTTTGGGCGCAGCCTCGAAGTACTCCGACCCGACGGAGGCGGGGGTGAAGTTTCGAATGTTGGATATCTCCGGTGCCTCGCCCGTTGTGCCGTTGTGCTGCATGGTTGTCTGCGTACCGGTGATGTCGTACTCGAAATCCTGCCGATCCAAGATTTCGAAGTTCACCAGGTGCAGATGGATGGGATGTGCATCCGCAGTGAAGTTGTAGATCTCCCAGATCTCCGTGCTGTCCAAGGCCGGGGTCTCGGTGGTCGGCCGGAACCACGTGTAGGCGGTGGCGACGTTTGTGCCGCTGAGATCGCTGCCTACCGTGCCGAGTAGTGGCTGCAAGCGGCCAAACTCGTCTGTTCCCTCGAAGAGCGCAACCCTGCGCGTCGTGGCACCGTTGGGGACGCCTCCATAGCCGGGGAGGAGGTTATCCGGATCGAACTCATCGGGCACATTCGAGAGCGGCACCACGACGTCGAAGGCCATGATGCGATCGGTCTGTCGAAAGGGGAACAGGTCGTCTGGATCGAGGTCGCCGCCAAAGGCGCCGCCAAACGGGGCATCGCCACCGAGGTTCTTGATGATGACCCGGCTGCCAGAGGGCACTTGCGAGAAGTCGACGACGACGTCGTAGCGTCCGCCCGGCTCGATCACCAGCGTGTCGGTCATTTGTGGCGTTCCAAGACCCTGATCGCTGCCAATGACATAGAAAGGCAGCGGAGTACCCATGGTTGGATCTGTCTCGCCGGCGTTGACGGCAACAAACTGGACGACCAAGAACCGCGAGTCGGTGCCGTTCAATAGATGCATCCGGTAGTTTCGCGGCTCGACGTCGGCCTTGGGCCAGATCTTGCCGTTGACCACGATGTGATCACCAAAGAACTCGGCGAGCGCCGTCGGTCCGCCGCCCGGGAAGATGTCGGGTGGAAGGATGGCCCCTTCGCCGGTAATGAAGTCGTCGTAGAACGGGTCGCCCGGAAATGCCGGGTAAAAGAGCGCGCCCTTGTCGGTGAAGATGCGGCCCTGGATGGCGTAGGCCAGCTCGTACGGAAAGGCGGGAAGGCCTAGTGGGTTGTCCGGCAAGCCGGTATCGAACTCGTCGCGGACGAAATAGAAGCCGGCGAGCCCCGCATAGACGTTGAGCCGGGTGATGCCGAGCGCGTGGTCGTGGTACCAGAGGTTTCCGGCCGGCACGTTGTTGTTGTATCGGAAGGTGTTGGTGAAGCCGCCGGGCACGGCATCCCACTGCGGACCTTTGACGCCACCATCCGGGCTGTAGAAGAACTCTGGGTTGCCATCAAACTGAAAATCGGAATTTCCACCGTGCAGGTGGGTGATGATCGGGACCCCGTTTTTCTTGATGGAGAACTGTCGGTAATCGACGCCATTGGCGGAGCTGTCCCCATGGAGCGAGTAGCACCAGTGCACGCTGGTATCGACGGGAAGCAGGTGGCGGTTACCGAGCTCGTTTTCCCAGCGGACCACAGTCTCATCCGCCCCGCCAGCCGATGTGCTCATCACCTGGAAGGTCTGACCGGGCCAGGACACCGTATCCGTACCGTAGCCCCAGACTTTGGTCTTCAGCCGCTTGCCGTTTCTCGGATCGATGAGGCCGGTCTCCTGAATGGTCTGTCTCGCGCGGATGGAGAAGTTCGGTTTCTGAGCCGGTTTGCCGTCGACGTTGAGATCCTTAAAAAGGAAGCCCGGATCGAGCGCGTTTGGTGCCAACTCGACGAACTTCGGTTGTAGCGCAGGGTCGGAAAGACCGGCGGCCAATGGCACGGCGCGAGCTTTCGCCACCCAGCGCGAAAACGGCAGCGCTGCTGTGACGCCTGCAGCGCCACTGACCTTGAGGAAGTCTCTTCGCCGAAAGCCGGCAACCATCTTGTGCCCGGCTTGGCCCTTCGTCTTCTTTCTTTTTGGCATAGCGACTCTCCCTTTCGGGGGTGGATTGGGTGGATCCGCAAAGCGGATAAAAACACATCAGGCGATCGAGGAGAAGATCTGCCCACAAAGGGAAGGAGACTTTCTTGTAAGCGCGCCCACAAGACGCATTCCTTGCGCACGAAGATGAGCAGCGCGCGACATCTGCATGTCCGTTCCCCGTTCTTCTACGGACTACTTGAGTTAGCGAACGAGGCGCCCTCGACCTGCGTTCCAGCGAAGCCGCGGGACCATCCAAATCGCCTCGACGAAGATGCTCCCCGACATCTTGCTCTGTCCAGCGCGCCGATCGACGAACACGATCGGAATTTCGACCACGCTGAACCCCTTCAGAACCGCGCGATACGTGAGCTCGATCTGAAACGAGTACCCTTCGGATTCGACTTGATCCAACGCGATCGTTTCGAGCACCTTGCGCCTAAATCCCTTGAACCCGCTGGTCAGGTCGCGCACCTCTAGTCCGAGGATCGAACGACTGTACAAACTGCCGCCCTTCGAGATGAATCGGCGAACGGGTCCCCACCCCTCGACGTCGCCGCCCGGCACGTTTCTCGAGCCGATCACCAGATCCGCGCCCCGATCGAGGGCCTCGAGAAAGTTTGGCAGGTACTTCGGATCGTGAGAGAGGTCCGCGTCCATCTCGAAGAGGTACTCGTATTGCTGTTCTAGCCCCCAAGCGAAGCCAGCGAGGTACGCCGTGCCGAGCCCCTGCTTCCGAGGGCGGTGCAGCACGTGAACTCGCGCATCGCGCGTGGCCATGTCGTCGGCCAAGGCCCCCGTGCCGTCGGGCGACGCGTCGTCGACGACCAGGATGTGTGCCTGCGGGAGAGCGTCGAACACACTCGACACGAGCACTTCCAGGTTGTCGCGCTCGTTGTACGTAGGGGTCACGATCAATGAACGGACCGTCATGCCCGGCGGATGTAACACGATTCGTCGGCGGAAGGTGGGCGAGTCGACCGGTCGCTAGAGACGGGTCCGCCGATTCTTGGTACAGCGCACCGAGCGCTGCGGCAATCGGTCAGTTCACCCGCAGGAAGAGGAACCTGCCGCCATTCGACAGCGCGCCGCCAAAAGCGCCAGACACCGCGGGCGTCGCCGAAAAACCAGACCCGCCCTCGGCGCGTGCGACCTCGCGTCCGTCCGACAACGCCAAGGCCAGAAGCGAGCCCTGGGTTTCCCCGTAGACGACCGTTCCGGTGGAGGTCACTACCGGTGGCGTGGGCGCTCCGCGCTCCGGCGACTTTTCCCACACTACCTGGCGTGACCGAAGGTCCAGCATCAGGACCCCGCGCCGTGCCGACGAAACGATCAGCATCCGCCCCGCCACGGCCAGCCCAGTCACCCCCGTGAACGCCGAATCGCGCCACTCGACCGTTCCGCTCTCCGCGTCTAGCGCGTAGAGGCCGGCTGTAAACGAGGCGATCAGGATGGTACCCCGGTAGATGACCGGCGTGGTATCGACGTCGAAAAACTGGGGCACGTTGCCAGGTCGGCGCTCGACGTCGGTTGCGGTCTCGATCTCCCACAAGAGCCGCCCGTCGAAGGGGTTGAGAGCCGCGACGGCGCCATCGGTGAACGCCGCGTAGAGGCGCCCCTGTTCGAACAAGAGCCCGGCGTGCCCCGAGATCGTGATCTCGTCGGTAGGCTCCTTTTCGTAGACCCAGAGCACTTGGCCGTCTTCGCGGCCGAGCGCCGTGATGGCGTCGTTTTCGCCGACGAGGTACATCGCGTCCGCCGTGAGCACCGGCGTCGTGCGAAGAGTCCCCGAAACCTTCGTCTTCCACCGCAGGTTTCCTTCGACGTCGAGTGCGTGCACGAACCCGTCTACCGACGGTAGGTAGATCTGTCCCGTATCGTCGTCGATGGCGGGCTGGGACTCGATTTGGGCGAAGGTGTCGTATAGCCACAGCCTCCGTCCGTCGAGCCGAAATGCGAAAAAGTTCCCGTCGGTCGTACCGATGTAGACGCGCTCCCGCCGAGAATCGAAGCCCGCCGTCGCAAGTTCCACAGGGACGTATCGCGCATCTTGACGGTTGGTCAGTTGCTTCGACCACCGCACGTTGAACCCGCCTTCCCCTGGGGCGGCGTAGTTCTCGCCCTCCTCCACCCAACCAAACGTGTCCGCTTTGCTGGCGCTGCGCGCGGCCCCGCAGCCGGGGCATGCGAGCGACAAAGCGAGCGAAATCAGCGCGGCGCGGTGGACCATCGCTCAGGGAGCGGGCTGACCCGACTGCTGCTGACGAATCATTTCGTTGAGCTGCTCCTGCAGCCCTCTCATGTCCAGGCCGGTGCCCGGTGCTTGGCTCGGGTCGATAATCGCGAGCCGTGACTCCGCCTCCGCACGCGTGAACGGAAGGGGCGGAGCATTGGGTTGACGGAGGTCCGCCAAGACGCCTCGAAGCTTGATCTTGGCCTCGCTCATCTTGCCCTGCTGCATCAGGATGCGTGCCTGGTGGTAGCTCGCGATCGGCGCGACTTCTTTGCTGAGCGCGCGCAAGGCCTCGAGCTGCTCGAGGGCCTCGTCGTACGACTGCTCCGCCTCGAGTGTATAGGCGATGCCTTCGAGGGCGGCCCACCGGAGGGTTTCGTCGTCGGTGCCTTCTAGCGCGGCCTTGTAGGCGTCGCGCGCTTGCTCGAGCTTGCCCTGACCGTAAAGTGCCCGGGCTTCACCGATCAGGGCCCAAGTCGCGGCGACCGTGCCCTCGTGATCGCGCACGATGGCGGCGTACGATTCGGCAAGCTCTGCTTCGTCGTAGATGTTGGAGTCGAGGACTGCGGCCAGCTCCTCGCCCGCCGTTTCGTTCTTGTTTTTGGCAAACGTCGACCACGCGATCCCGATCGCGGCGACGAGGAGCACAAAGCCTGCCGCCAGCCCGAGCGGCTTGAGGTTCTCGGCAAGCCAATCTTTCGCAACCGCGGCCTGGGCGAGGGCCTTGTCCTCGACGAGCTCGGCCTGGCGCCCCCGCTCAGCCGCCTTGCGCGCCGATTTTGCCGCGCGCGCCGCCGCTAGGCGCTGCCCCGGAGTGAGCGGCGCCTGTTTCTGGTTCTCGGCGGGATCGTTGGCCACAGTTTCCTCCAAGGACCCGGAAATCCGGGTAAATCGGTTGCGGACTATACACGCGGCCCCGATGCAGTCAACGTAGCCTCGCATCCGGCGCGACGCTCGTGCTAGAGCGCTCGCTGTGCGGAGCCCCGCCTGGATCTGCGCGACCTTCGTTGCGCTCGTTTGCGTTCCGTCGACCGCTTCGGCCTACGAAGACCAGGCGACGCTCGCGCTCGCAGTCGGATGGGCCGGGATCCCGGGTTCGAGCACCCTTCCCCGCAACGGCGTCGACGTAGGTCTCAGCGCCGGCTTTGGGATCACCGATGCGTGGGGGATCCAAGGCGTTCTCAGCTACAACGTGTTTCCCGACGAACGTCGTCTTCAGATGGGGGTGGCAGGGCTCGAGGCGATCTACCTTCTCGACATCGTGCGATTCGTTCCGATCTTTGGTTTCGGAATCGACGGCCTGGTGAGTGGGCGCGCCGACAGCACGAGGGGCGACTTCGCCCTGCATGCCCTAGTGGGCTTCGACTATCTGATCAGCGACCGCTGGTCGGTCGGTGCGGACGCGCGCGGCTATTGGGTGGCCACCAACGCGAACAGCTTCCTCGACCCCTTCTTCGTGACCGTTGCGGCCCGCGTCGGAGTGCGATTCGACACCCACTGACACCCTGCCCCGGAGCTCTCCGAGCTTGGCCGGCCCGATGCCGCGCACCCGAATCAAGTCCTCCACCTGGCGAAAAGCGCCTATCTCTCGGCGATGCGCGACGATCCGCCGCGCGGTCACCGCCCCGATCCCAGGCAACGCCTCGAGCTCCTCCACCGAAGCCAAATTGACATCCACCAAATGGAACAGTCCCCTTTCTTGAGGGGTCAATTCCAAGGCGGTGCTGGGGGGGCTGGTCGAAGAAGGGACTGACCCATTTTTGCGCTGGGGGATCTCGATGGCTTTGCTCGAAGCGAGTGCGCCGCAGCAGAGCAACAGGACCACTACGGCTGCCGATCGGGCCGGAGATGTGGACTGGGCCTCGGGCACGAGGGTCTATCGGTCGCGCCGGCTACCGTGTTGCCAGGGACTCAGTCTGAGGGTTTTCCTAGCTGGAAACCGTCGTGGAGCACCACGACGGCGCGGTCGGCGTGCTCGGCCTCGATCAGGCACGAGGTCTTGATCTCGCTGGTGCTGATCGCTTCGATGTTGATGTCGGCGTCGGCGAGCAGTCGGAACATGCGTGCCGCGATGCCTGCGTGGTTGCGCATCCCAACGCCGACGATCGAAACCTTGGCTACCTCGTCGTCGCGCGTCACGCCCTCCGCATCGACACTGTCGACGATTCGGGTGGCGATCGCTTCAGCGCGGTCGGCCTCCTCGCGGCTCACGGTAAAGGTGAGGTCCGTATGCCCCTCCTTCGACACGTTCTGGATAATCATGTCGACCGAGATGTTCGCTTCGGCGAGCGGCTCGAACACGCTCGCGACGACACCCGGATGGTCCGGGAGTGCGCGAACGGTCAGCTTCACCGTTTTTTTGTCTGCGGCGACACCGGCCACGACGACCCTTTCGAGCAAGTGTTCTTCGTCGGTCACGATCGTTCCTTCCGAGCTCGAGAAACTCGAGCGCACGTGCAGCGGGATGCCGAGCTTCATCGCAAGCTCCACCGAACGTATTTGTAGCACTTTGGCGCCCAGGGAGGAGAGCTCCAACATCTCCTCGTAACTGATGCGGTCGATCTTTCGCGCGTTCGGGCACACGCTCGGGTCGGTCGTGTACACACCATCGACGTCGGTGCAGATTTCGCATAGGTCGGCCTTCACCGCAGCTGCGACCGCAACCGCCGAGGTGTCGGACCCGCCGCGTCCGAGGGTCGTGATATTGCCGTACGCATCGGTGCCCTGAAAGCCCGCGACCACCAGGACGTGGCCGTTCTCGAGCGTCGATCGAAGCCCGGTACCATCGATCGTGCGGATGCGCGCCTTGGTGTGCACGCTGTCGGTGACGATGCGGGCCTGATGGCCGAGCATCGAGCGTGCCGGGACCCCGATCTCGTTCAGCTGAATCGCCAAAAGCGCCGCGCTCACTTGCTCGCCGCTCGACACGAGCACATCCATCTCGCGCTCGGCCGGAGCGTTGCAGAGCTCCCACCCCATGCTCAAGAGCCGGTCGGTCTCGCCCGCCATCGCGCTCACGACGACGATCACCTGATGGCCTTCCCGATACGTCTCCGCGACGCGCTCCGCCACCATGCGGATCCGGTCCAGCGAACCAACGCTGGTGCCTCCATATTTCTGTACTACCAAGGCCATGGGCGGCGAAGGATAGCGGCGCCCTTGTTCCGAGCAACCAGCGCTTGACAGGCTCGCACTCGCTCACGCGTCCATGCGCTCGGTGCCGGGAAGCTCGAGAATCAGGTCTTTGCCGTAGGCTGTCGACGGGGTCTGAAAGCCGGGGGTCAGCTCGCCTGCGCAGATCTTCGAAGCGATGCTTAGGGCCATCCGGGCAGTGAGCGTGTACCCTTCGGGAGTGCGAAGCCGCGAGACGACCGTCTTGCCGTCAGCCGCGCGCGCTTCGCCCCAGAGCTGATTGATTCCCTCTTCCCGCGATCGGTCGTCAGGCCCTGCGGGCGCCGCGTCGATACGCTTCTTGAGGATCGCCTGCGCAGGCCGGGTGCCGAGGATCGGCAACGCCGGCCGAACGAGCTGCAAGATGCGCGCGATTCTCTCGGGGACGGCCGTGTAGACCATGATGTTGGGGATCCCGGTGCTCCTGTATGCGGTCACCACATCTCCCCACGGGATCGTCATGCAGTGCGCGGGTTTGCCGTCGCCAAAGTCGATTTCGCGTGTCTTCCAGGCGGTGGCGACGCGCGTCAGCCGACCGTCCTGCCGCACCATCCCGCCAAGATGAATGTTCTCGGCCATCGTGGTGGCCGTCCCATGCGACACGCCACCACCTCGGCCGCGAAACGCAAGCTCGAGGTGCGTAGCATCCGGGCAGCGCGACTTCAGATGCGCGGCGAGACAATCGGAGGGAACCACGTCGAACCCCGTCCCGGGGAGCAACATGACGCCACCGTTTTTCGCCGCGCCATCCATGGCCCAGAGCCCCTCGAACACCTCGGCCTCGCCGGTGATGTCGGTGTAATGCGTCTGCGTCTCCATGCAGGCTTTGGCCATCGTCTCGTATGTCCGCGCAAAAGGTCCAGCGCAATGGATCACCACGTCGACATCGCGGAGCGCGTTTCGAATTGACTGCGGATCGGCGAGGTCGGCAGCGATCGAATCGAAGCCATGCGTTTCGGCTTGCTCTCGAAGTCGATGCGGGTTGCGGCCCGAGAGAACGATCTTTACCCCGTCCTCCTTGGCGAACCGCGCGATCAAATCGCCGGTGTACCCATAGGACCCGTAAACGAGAATCTTCGCCGACATCGCGTAGAGCTCGCTTGTACCACTTCTGGTCGCCGGTGCGACAGCGGCACGAAACTGAGGTACCGTCCTCTGCGATGTGGCGTGTCCTCGGCGTGCTGCTGCTTCTTCTCGTCGCGTGCGATCCCAACGCGCAGGCCCGCCCCTCTGACACCGATGACCGGGCGGAGGAGCGGCTCCAAATGGTGAGTCGCCAAATCGAGGCCCGTGACGTTCGAGACCCTCGTGTTCTTGAAGCCATGCGGAAAGTCCCCCGCCACCTCTTCGTGCCCGAGGCCCAGCGCCGCTACGCCTACGAGGACCGCCCTCTTCCCATCGGTCATCGGCAGACGATCAGCCAGCCGTACATCGTCGCCCTCATGACCGAGCTCGCAAGCGTGAAACCCGGGGCCCGCGTCCTCGAAGTCGGCACCGGGTCCGGCTATCAAGCAGCGGTTCTCGCCGAGATGGGCGTCGTGGTCTATTCGATCGAAATCCTCGAGCCCCTGGCCAAGCGCGCCAAAGCGACCCTCGACGCCCTCGGGTACGGCAAGCACGTGAAGGTGCGCCATGGCGATGGCTATGCCGGCTGGCCCGCCCACGCCCCTTTTGACGCCATCGTGGTCACGGCCGCTCCCCCAAAGATTCCAGAGCCTTTGAAGCAACAACTCAAAGTCGGTGGACATTTGGTGATCCCGGTGGGGGACTATTTCCAGCGGCTGAAGGTGGTCACCCGGACCAAGAAGGGCTTTCGAGACCGCTCGGTCGCTCCGGTGAGGTTCGTGCCGATGACGGGAAAGGCCCAGGAGCGGTGACGACGGCGTTGACAGTGGCAGTGCAGCATCAGTGACCGCGTCAGTATCAGTGGCGGTGACAGCGCTGGTGTCGACGTCTGGGTTCGTGTGAGGAGCCCTACAAATTTCGGTGAATGCTCGCAAAATTCGCCTCTTGGCGCCGAAAAAAGGCCGCCTAGCCGTGGACGAGCTGTGATATCGTCGCTTCCCCCCAAACCCGTGGCCTGTAGCCCCCTTGGCCGCGGGAAAGATGCCCGAAGGAAGCACGATGTTCTTATGCAGACCCCTTAGTTGGTTCGGCTGGTGCCTCGCCGGCCTTCTTGTGGTGGCCGGCTGTAGCTCTGACGGCGGACCTTCGAGCGGTCTTTCTTTGGAGCTCGTGCTGGAGGGCGGACAATCGATCGACGAGGTCGATTGGCGGATCACCGATCCAGCCGCGGGCGACAGGCTCTTGAAGGAAGGCAGCATCGACACCAGCGCATCGGGCTCGACCGCATCGGTCGAGGCCTACGGGCTTCCCCCCGGGGGCCCCTACGTCATCCATCTCTCGGCGACGTCCGAAGACGGCACGACCACGTGCAAAGGCTCGACGCAGTTCGACATCGCGATCGGGTTCGTGACCGAGTTACACGTGATGCTCCAGTGCAAGACCGACCCGGACCTGGGCGCGGTGCGCGTGGACACGTGGATCAACGTGTGCGCGCAGCTGGACATGGTCGTCGTGTCGTCGCTGGACACCTCGGTGGGAGGCTCAATCGAGGTCTCCGCGATGGCGAGCGACAAAGACGGGGATCCTATGATCAGTTACTTCTGGACGGCGACCGGCGGGAGCATTGCCAACCCGCCCGCGCAGAGCACCACGTACACGTGCGAAGAGGAAGGCATTCAGTTCATCACGATCACTGTCTCCGACGCCGAGCACTGCATGGACGGCCATACCGTAGAGATCGAATGTATCGGTGACGGCATGGGCATGGGCGGCGCAGGCGGCATGGGCATGGGCGGCGCAGGCGGCATGGGCATGGGCGGCGCCGGTGGCATGGGCATGGGCGGCGCCGGTGGCATGGGCATGGGCGGTGCCGGTGGCATGGGCATGGGCGGCGCCGGTGGCATGGGCATGGGCGGCGCAGGTGGCGCGCCCACGTGTATCCCCGATGGCGGCGCTCAATGGGCCGGCCCGGTAGTCAATCGGCCATGCGGAACAGGCGCGTGCGGCGAGATGGAGGTTTGCGTCGACGGAGTCTGCGAGGCGTCGTCGCTCGTCTTCGTGAGCAGCAGACAATCCGACGGCGCGCTTGGTGGCCCACGAGGCGCCGACATGATCTGCGCTGACTTGGCGGAAGCTGCGGGCCTCGGAGGCTACTGGTTCTCCTGGACCTCGGACCTCTGCACGTCCCCGCGCAAACGATTCGAAAAGACGACCCTTCCCTATCGCCAGCTCGACGGGGTGACCGTCGCATCGGGTTGGGACCGGCTCACCAACCGGCCTATGAACGAGGCAAACCTCGAGGGCGCTCTCTATATCGACGAGAACGGCAATACCCTAGAATCCGACGCTTTCTGCGACGTCGGCGCAAATCCGCCAGGTTGCCATGCGTGGACGAACACCACGCTCGAGGGGAACGTCCAGCTCAATAACGGCTGCCTCGGCCTGACGAGCAACCAGGGCTCGGGCGCATCCTTGGGGTCCAACGTGGGAGCGTTGTGGACCATCTTCTCCGGCTGGACGGCAGACAGGAACTTCACCTGCGCGATCGACAACCTCCGGATCTACTGCTTCGAACAATCCGTGGCCGAGCCGATCCCGTAACGGCGACCTAAGAAAGACAACCGCAACAAGTTCGGCCGACCTCGGCGGCGGTTGCGACGTGCGCCGACGCGAGCGTCTGGAAGGGCTTGCGCGCATGCTCGACCATGTGCTAACGAAGATGAAAGTCATTTTCATTTGCAACAACAGTCGAGTGAACAATGGTCCGATTCCAGAATTCGCGCGTAATTATTGGATTTTCCTTATGTCTGGCGGCCGGGGTCGCCCTTGGCACTCCGATTCCCGCTCACGCTCAGGACGCCGCCCCCGACCCGGAATCGCCGGAAACCGTCGTCGAAGAACCGTCGGATCTGCCTCCGGCCGACGAGCCCCCACTCGATCGGGTGTCGGGAGCCGATGCCGATAGCGCCGCCCCACCCTCGCCGGACGCGTCCACCAGCGAAGAGGGCCCGAGGATTCTCTTGGCGCCTGGCGAAGTTGCTCCGGAAGAGCGGGCGGGCGGTGAGTACGGCGCGCAGATCGACCCGCTGCGAGGGCTGCAGCAGGCCCGCTTCGACCGCGCGGAAAAAACGAGCCTGGGCGGGTACGGCGAGCTGCACTTCAATCTGATCAAGCCCGAGGGAGAGGTCGCCTTCGGACGGCTCGATCTGCACCGTCTGGTGTTGTTCGTGGCGCACAATTTCAACGACCGTTTTCGCTTTTACTCCGAGCTCGAGCTCGAGCACGCATTCGTCGCCGAGAGTGGCGGCGTCGCGGTCCCCGGTTCGTTTCAAGTCGAACAGGCGTTCATCGATTGGCGGATCCTCAAGGGCGAGAGCGAGGCCCTTTACCTTCGTGCGGGTGTAATTCTGGTGCCGATGGGGATCATCAACCAATGGCACGAGCCGCCGATTTTCAACGGCGTCGAGCGCCCGTTCGTCGATCGCGTGATCATCCCCACCACCTGGCGCGAGGGCGGAATCGGAATCTGGGGAGAGCCGATCGAAGGGCTTCGCTACGAGTTCTACGTGATCGGCGGTTTGGACGCGAACGGGTTCTCGGGCTCAAGCGGCCTCCGCGGGGGGCGGCTCAAGGTCACCGAAGCGGTTCTCAACGGCCCGGCGTTCACTGGCCGGCTCGAATGGGAGCCGACCCTCGGCATGGTGCTCGGCGTGGCGCCTTACTTCGGCCTTGCCGGCCCGCATGAGCTCGACGTCAATGTCAGGGTGAACGGCATCGCCGCCGACTGGCGCATTCGCCGTAAAGGCTTCGAGTCCCGCGCCGTCGTGGCGTACTTTCACGTCAGCGACACCGATACCCTCCGCACCATCCTGCCGGGCGAGACCGCTCCAGTCAGCACGGTCGGGTCCAACCTCCTCGGGGTCTATGGCGAGTTCGGCTACAACGTGATCGGTTCGGTCGACACCGAGATGGAGCTCGTTCCGTTCATTCGGCTCGAGTGGTACGACACGACCTTCGAAGAATCGGATCCGGCATTCGATCTGCCGGCCTTCCTCGTTCCGACCGTCGGGCTCAGTTACCGGCCGATTCCTCAGATCGTATTCAAATTCGACTATCAGGCGTTGCTCGCCTCCTCCGGGCCCAACGAAAACCGTTGGAACCTGGGGGTCGGCTGGATGTTTTAGCCGCAAATTCTGCGTCTTTTTTGGGTTGCAGGCCGCGGGACCTACCCCTATCGTTGAAAACGAAGATGAAATGCGTTTTCAATAAGACGGCACTTCTCTTCGTGCTGACCCTGGTCGGGGCGAGCACGGCAGCAAGCGGCCACGCGCGGGTCTACTACAGCGTGCGCGGTCTCCTCGCCGAGCAATTTCGGGACTCCGAGCGCGTCGACTACAAGCGTGTCGAGCTCTCCGACGAGCAGCGCCGACGAATCCAAACCCGCCTCGGCGCCAAGCTCAAGAAAGACACATACATTTTTTACGTCGCGCACTCGGCGGACAACATCGACGGTTACGCCCTCTTCGATCGGGAGATCGGCCAACACGAATACATCGACTTCGCGACATTCTTCGACAGCGAAGGTCGCGTCACGCGGGTGGAGGTCGTCGCCTATCGCGAACCGTACGGTGCTGGGATTCGCTCCGAACGTTTCCGCAGGCAGTTCGTCGGTAAAGAGCCCACCAATGATCTGAAACCGGGATACGACATCGACGTCATTTCCGGAGCGACCTTGTCCACACGAGCGATGGCCAAGGCGGTCAAGCGCGCTTCCGTCTTGCTGCACCACTTGGTGCTCACCTCGTCCTAGCGCGTCGATGCAAGACTTTACCCGACCATCTGGCAGGCTGCGCGCCCTCCCCTGGGGCGCGCGTGTGGTGTATTCGATTTTCTTGGCCTTCACGTTGGTCGCCATGATCCTCACGCTGGCGCTTACCGACGACATGGTGGGGCTCGATATGCACGGCTTGGCTAGCTATTACGAGGGGGAGGCAGCGCCCGTAGACGTTCCAGAAGATCAAGACGGCCCCGAGCTCTTGTTGCCTCCAGACGGGGAACACCTCGCCGCATTCGAACCGATGTCGCGCAGGAAGCTACTCGAGGTCACGCATTTTCATTTGTTTTCGATGCCTGTGTACCTGCTGATCCTCAGCCATTTGTTCATGTTGTCGCGTGCCCGACCCGCCTCGAAGGCGGTCTGGATCGGCTTCGCCTCGTTCGCGACTGCCCTTCACATCGCCGCACCGTGGCTTACGGCAACCGGGTCGCCAGGCTCGGTGGCCGTGTACGCCGTGTCGGGTGCGATCATGGTCGCGAGCTACAGCGTCATGGGCCTAGGCCCCTTGTGGGAGATGTGGCGGCCGTGACCTATGCGGGATTGCCCATCACAACGACCGATGCGCCGCTGAGGGTTCGTCCTCTCCCTCGTCGGGAGGCTTGGGCTCTTCCGGTTTCTTCCGCGGGGCGGGCTCGCCGTACTCGTCGACGAGCTTCTTTTGTAGCTTGTCGAGGAGCATGCGTTCGATGTACCCCGGCATGGCCGGGATCTGGATGACGACGCGCACCGGGCCGCCGCCCTGATCCTCGATGCGGATGATCTCGAGGCTTCCCGGATAGGTACGCCCGTCGTTCTTGTAGTCGAAGAGCAGGTAGCCGATGCTCTCGTCGCGATCGCGAATCGGGTAGCCCTGGTCGACGCGAATGAGGCGCACGGCGGCGCGCCAAACCTGCTCGTAGCTATGCCGGTAGTCCTCGGTCTTCTTCGCCTGCACGGCGGCTGGCAAGAAGAGCGCGGCGGTGACGACGATGGCGGCCCAGGGTTTCATCATGAGCGACGCTACCGAAGCAAAGCCCCGTCCTCCAAAAAAGGAGCGACACCGGGTGCCAGTGGCGAGGGACACCGACCCTGCCGCTGCTACCGCGCTTGCTTCTCTAGCTCCGGGGCCAGCTTTTCGACGATCGGCATCAGCTTGTCACGCGTGTTGAGCGACGGGTCCTCGATCACCTGTTCCAGCAGCTCCCGGAGTACCTGCCCGACCACCGGCCCGGGCCCGCCTTCGAGGTGCGCCATGACGTCCTTGCCATCGATGGCGAGGTCCTGTGTCGTCAAGGCGCCGCCCTGCTCGATCTGCTCGTCGATGCGGCTTCGGAGCTCTTTCAATAGGGCGAGCTCCTCTTCGACGTTGCGGCCTTTTCCGAGTGCGTCCGCCTCCCCCAGCCGAAGAAGCGCCTCGACTCGATCGGAACCCACGCGTTTGATGAAGCGGCGGACGGCCGCGTCGGTCCATTCGCTGCCGTAACAGATCAAATGGTGACGAACGAGATCGACGATCAGCTCGCGTTCTTGATTCGAAAACCTGTAGTCGCGGAGCCACCGGTCGGCCATGTCCGCCCCGACTCGTTCGTGATGATAAAATGTCCAGTCGCCGGTCTTGTCGGAGCGCGCGCGTGTGCGGGGCTTGGCGACGTCGTGAAGGAGCGCCGCCATCCGTTCGCTTGGGTCCGCCTCCGATTCGTCCAGCACGCGCATCGTGTGGTCCCAGACGTCATACGCGTGCCACTGGTTCTGCTCACACCCCACCTGCTCGAGAAGCTCGGGATAAGTCACCTCGAGGATGCCGGTGCGTCGCATCACTTCGAATGCCCGTGAGGGCGCCCTTGCCTTCATCGCCTTGATCCATTCCTCGCGGACGCGTTCGGGACTGACTTTGCGATAGGTGTCGAGTGCCCCTCGAAAGGCCGCCTCGGTTGCGCCTTCGAGCTCGAAGTCGAGTGTTGCGACGAAGCGAGCGCCGCGCAGAATCCGAAGCCCGTCCTCTTGAAAGCGTTCCTTCGGGTCGCCGACTGCCCGGAGCACCTTGGCGCCCATGTCGACGAGGCCATGAAAGGGATCGACGACCCGTCCGTCGACCGGGTCGTATGCGATGGCGTTCACCGTGAAGTCTCGCCGAGCCAGGTCTTGGTCGATGTCGCCGACGAACACGACGCTGTCGGGCCTTCGCCCGTCGCTATAGGCGCCCTCCCCTCGAAGCGTCGTCACCTCGTAGGCACTGCCCTTCCAAAGCACGGTTACGGTCCCATGGTCGATGCCGGTTGGGATCACCTTGTCGAAGGTTTGCTGCACCTTTCCGGGCAAGGCCGAGGTCGCTACGTCCCAATCGTTGACCGGCTCCCCGAGTAGGGTGTCCCGGACACAACCGCCCACGACCCAAGCGCGCTCCCCGGCCTTGCGGAGCTCTTGACAGATTTCGAGCACCGGCCTCGCGATCTGCTGTCGAAGAATGCGGCTTGGCACGCTGGTTCGATAACCTTATGCACCTCTAAGTGCAATATTCGTTGGGAAGACCACGGTCCCGAGCCCTCTTCGTTGTTGACAACAGACGCGTTGGCCCGTTGGGATAACGAAGCTACAATCATCTCTCAGCCCCCGCCCCCCAAACCCCTATGAGAAGACTCTGGAAGCCCTTACTTGGATTGGTCGTCGTCCTTGCGGCGTTCACCATTTCCTTCGGTTGGCCGCGTGAAAACGGCCTCCAAATCGATATCGACACCTCCCCTCGGGCCCGTGCGGCTCGTGAGCAGACGCCTTGGGATCTCACCAAGCTTACGGTGATGAACCGAGCGATCCTCGAGGTGAATGAGCATTACGTCGATCCGACCCGAGTCGACCATCAGCGGATGATGCTCGCCGGGCTCAACGCGATTCAACGGAGCATCGCTCCGGTTCTCGTCCACTACGCCGACGGGGCCGACACGCTCACCGTCCAGGTCAACGGCGACAAGAGCGAGTTCGTGGTGTCGGACGTGACCAGCCCTTGGGAGCTGGCCGGGCGTTTTCGTGAAGTTTTCGCCTTCTTGCAAGAGCACCTTCAAGACGAAGAAGATCTGGAGCTTAGGGATGTCGAGTACGCGGCGGTCAACGGTATGCTCCGGACGCTCGATCCCCATACGGTGTTGCTCACCCCGAAGGTGTTCGAAGAGATGCAGACCAGCACTCGGGGTGAGTTCGGGGGACTCGGGATCGTCATCTCGATTCGCGATGGGCACCTGACTGTCATCCGCCCGATGCCTGGTACGCCGGCCTTCAAGGCGGGGCTTCAGCGCAACGACCGCATCGTGAAGATCAACGCCGAGTCGACCCTCAACATGCCTCTCCAAGAAGCGGTCGATCGCTTACGTGGAACCCCAGGGTCGAAGGTGACCGTCTACATCACCCGAAAGAGCAAAGCCGGCGTGTGGAGCAAGGAACGGCCGGTCGAGCTCACCCGAGCGGTGATACACATCGAATCGGTAGAGCATCGGGTGCTCCGGGACGGCGTCGGGTACGTCAAAATCAACAACTTCCAGGGCAACACCGAAAAAGACCTGCGCCGCGCGTTGGCTACCCTTCACAAGAAGAAGATGAAGGGCCTCGTGTTGGACCTTCGCGGCAATCCGGGCGGGCTTCTCGACCAAGCAGTACAAGTGGCGGACACCTTCCTCGACGGCGGCCCCATCGTCACCACTTCGTCGCAAGACCCTCACCAGCGCGAGGAAAAGTTCGCGCGCAGCGGCGGCACCGAGCCCGACTACCCGATGGTCGTCTTGATCAACGGGGGCAGCGCATCGGCTAGTGAAATCGTCGCGGGGGCGCTCAAGAACCATGACCGCGCGCTCATCATCGGCGAGCAGAGCTTCGGTAAGGGCTCGGTTCAGGTGCTCTACAACTTCCAGGACGGCTCGGCGCTCAAGCTCACGGTCGCCCAGTACCTGACCCCCGGCGACCTTTCCATACAAGGCGTTGGCATCGTGCCCGATATCGGGATCAGCCCGATGACGGTCGACAAGGAGGACATGGACCTGAAGGTCGACCAGCTGTTCATGCGGGAGAGTGAGCTTCCGTCCCACCTCACCCACGAGAGCGCGAGCGATTCCCAGCGGCCCTCGGTATTGTTGGGCTATTATCTCAACAGCGACCTTCGTCAGCGATTGCTCGAAGCGGAGCCCAACGAAGAAGAGAACGAAGACCAGGAGAACTTCTTGATTCGTTTCTCGCGAAACCTCGTCGTCAGTGCCAAGTCGCCGAAGCGCCCTCAGATGCTTCGCTCGGCGCGGCCGATCATCGAGCGTATTCAAAAGCAAGAGGACGAAAAAGTCGCCCGTGACCTCAAGAAGCTCGGGATCGACTGGAGCGTCGGACCGAACAAGGGACCGAGTGACGTGCGGGTGGTGGCCACGACGAGCACGGGCGGCAAACCCGCCAAGGCGGGTGATCCGCTCGAGCTCGAGGTCGAAGTGACCAACGAGGGCAAACAGCCTCTCTATCAGCTTGGGGCGGTCACGCGTAGCGACAACCGCCTGTTCGAGGGGCGCGAGCTGGTGTTTGGCAAGCTTGCACCCGGTGAAACCCGCTCGTGGAAGACGACTCTCGGCATCTGCCGCATGGAAGATGAAAAGCGCGCTTGCCGAATCCCGCGCGACGTTTCCGACCGCGCCGACGGTATCGTCGTCGAGTTCGAAGAAGCTTACGGCCATGCCCCAGCGCCCGTCGAGGTTCGGACGCTGATCCGCGCCCTCCCCGAGCCGCGTTTCGCCTACGGTCTTCAAGTGGCTGACAACGTCAGCGGCAACAACGACGGGCGCGTACAGCGAGGCGAGCAGGTCACCTTATACTTCACCGTGAGAAATGTCGGCCCCGGGCGCACGTACGAGGTCCAAGCCAATCTCTCGAACCGCAGCGGGCCCGGCGTTCTCCTGCACAACGGTCGGTTCCAGACGAGTGACCTAGAGCCAGGCGCCGAGTGGGTCGTGCCATTCACATTCCAGGTGCTTCCCGATTTCGACGAGAAAGAGGCCAAGCTCGAGGTCGCCGTCGTCGACACCGACCTGCGCGTGTACTCAACTGAGAAGATCCGAGTTCCGATCTACGACGAGCCGCACCCCGTCGAGAGGCTCACCCCGAAGCGTCTGGTCGGGCTCAAAGCCGGGACCGAGATCCGCGAAGCCCCGAGTAGTGACGCATCCGTCATCGCCCGCGTCGGAAAGCCGGTTCGACTGTTGCACGTGGCCACGGGGCCCGATGGGTACGAGCGCATCAACCTCGGCGGCGGACGTCCAGGTTGGGTGCGCGAGAGCGACCTCTCGGCCGCCACCGGCCAAGTCACCAAAGGGCCTGCGCTTGTTTGGGTGACCCAGAGTGCGCCACCGGAGCTGAAGCTCGTCGGGCTGGACGATTTCGTGACCCGCGATGAGACGCTCCGGGTTCGCGGCAAGGCGATGGATCAAGACCGCGTCCGAGACCTCTACATCTTCGCGAGCGGGCGCAAGGTCTACTACGAATCAAACCAGCGCAGCCGAACGCCGCAGGAGCTCGAGTTCGATGCCGAGATTCCACTGCAGCCCGGGCTGAACACCATCATCGTGGTGGCCAGGGAGGATAGCGACTCCGAAGTCCGCCACTACTTCACGGTTCGGCGCGACGCCAAAGACGGCTCGCTGATGCAGACCCCGAAGCGGGACGACGTGCTGTTCGGCAACGGCCACTGACGCAAGGCGCTCACGAGACCGAGAAGAAACCCGCGAAACGCTCTACGCCCTCGGGCAAGGCTCCACCCGCACGGATGTGGCGCAACAAGAGGGGAGCGACCGCCTCGACCGCAACCGGCACAGGAGACTCTGCGCCGGCTGTGAGAGACTTCATCTCGATTTCAGATTCAATCTCGATGACTTCGATTTGATTGTGATTCCAAGTGATCCGCAGTAGCTCTCCGGCGAAACCAAACCCAGGCCGTATCAGGCATGCTTCCCCACCGCCGGGTTGTCTCTCGAGGGTGGCGTAGCTCTCGGTGTAGCCGTAGCGCCGCAAGAGGCCGGCAAGGTCCGCCGCCAGGGCCGCATCCGATTCGACCGCGAGCAAGGCGCCGAGGGCTTTGCCCGGATTCGGAACGTCCTGGATCACGGCCCGAATCAAGCCGCGACGTCCTTCGGCTTCGAGCTGGTGGTAGGCGAACGCAAGCCCGTCTAACGCGTTAGAATCATGCAGAATTCGCTCCACGAGGCCCGCGAAGGAGCCCCCTCGGGGGCGGTCTGCGTTCGCGATACCGGGCCGTGGGGCACTCACAGCGTCGCTATACCTCAACGCCGACGGTCCGCCCAGCGCACAATGATGTAGGTAAATATATTACACTTGACTTCATTTACCTACCTGCTAAAGAAAACCCGTTCAGGAGCAGGCATGCAGACAGGCGACGCGTTCATCGCTCAGCATGAAAAAATGGTCCATGGCCTGGCCGCTCGAGTACGGCGGGAGTTGTCGTTCCACGGGGACCTCGACGACCTCGTAGCCTTCGGGTTCGGAGGGCTGCTCGAAGCCCAGTATCGGTTCGACCCGGCGCGCGGCGTTCGGTTTCAGACCTTTGCCTATCACCGGGTCCGGGGCGCCATGCTCGACGGCGTCCGCAAAATGACCCACCTCCCGCGCCGAGCCCACGAGCGTCTCCGAAAGTCGGCGGAAACCCCTCCAACGGCCCTCCCCAAAGCGGCCGCGACCCCGCTCGACAAGGTGTTCGCAAGGGTGAGCGCGGGCCTGACGACCGCCGGTCCGCTCCACGGTTCCCTCGGCGAGGAATCCCCCGAGAGCACGCTCCTCAAGAACGAAAGCGTCGCGCGCTTATTGGCTGCCATTGCTGGGCTTTCCGATCGTCAGCGGACGCTTGTGCGCGGCTACTACTTCGAAGGCCGCTCCATCGACGACATCGCCCACGAGCTCGGCATCTCGAAATCTTGGGCGAGCCGCATCCACACCAGCGCTCTCGCAGAGCTTCGATTCTCCCTCGAGGCCTGAGCAAAGTCGGCCGAGGGGCCGAAATCTCAGCCTTTCTCGTGGGTTACGTGCGAATGTGGATTCGCGGCTCCGCCCTCGGCGCGAAACATGTTGCGCACCGTGACCGGAGGTAACGCTTCCGTGCACAGGTGTGGCAAACGACGCCCGGCCTTGTAAATTCAGCTGTAAAGGCGTGCCGAAAGAACAGCGCTTTGCGGCTTTCTTTGGGTGGCACGCATTCTGCATGATGCTCGCACAAGATGGGGGCTACCAGAACTCAGAACCCGAAGCCGCAAGCGGTTGATGGACGCGGTATTCGGATAATTGCCAAGTCGGTCTACCGCGAGCTCCGCAACAGCGGCCACAGCCGGACGGACATCGTGGCGTTCACCAACGCCGTTCTCGAGTTGGTCACGACCGAGCTTCGCGACGCGCAAGAAGCGGCAGAGTAAAAGCCCTCGCGGGTTCCTCATCGCTCGCTCAAAAGCGCAACCTATTCGCGCCCTTGGCTCCTTGACCGAGGCCTAGCGCGCGGTTACGTTCGGCCCTCGCCGGGCCCAACCACGGGCGCCGAGGGCTTTTCAAGGGAGTCGACCGGATGGCCACAAAAGTAGGAATCAATGGCTTCGGACGCATTGGGCGCTGCGTTGCCCGCGTGATCGCAGAGCGCGCGCAGGGCGACATGGAGCTCGTGGGGATCAATGATCTGACGAGCGCCGAAATGCTCGCCCATCTGCTCGAGTGGGACTCGGTCCACGGGCGCTTCTCGCATCCGGTGAAAGCCGAAGACGGCGCGATCTGGATCGGCGACCACCGTGTTCCTGTAAGCGCGGAGCGAGACCCCTCCAAGTTGAAGTGGAAAGACCTGGGCGCTGAGATCGTGCTCGAGTGCACCGGTCTGTTTCGTTCGCGAGAGACCGCCTCGGCGCACCTCAAGGCGGGCGCCGAGCGTGTGATCATCAGCGCGCCGGCCAAAGCGGACATAGACGGCACCTTCTGCGTGGGGATCAACAGCGACGAGTTCGATCCTTCGAGGGACCGGATCATGAGCTGCGCGTCGTGCACGACGAACTGTCTCGCGCCTCTCGCGAAGGTGCTCAACGAAACGTTTGGTATCGTCAAGGGCCACATGGTGACCGTGCACTCGTACACCAATGACCAGCGCATTCTCGACCTTCCGCACTCGGACATGCGGCGGGCCCGTGCCGCCGCGGTGTCGATCATTCCCACGTCGACCGGCGCTGCCAAGGCGATCGGCCTCGTGTTGCCCGAGCTCAAGGGCAAGCTCGATGGGACCGCGATTCGGGTTCCGACCCCCAACGTGTCGCTCACGTGTCTAACCGCCCACGTGGGTCGCAACACCAGTCGCGACGAGGTCAACCAGGCCTTCAAAGAAGCCGCCGAGGGCCCGCTTCGCGGCATCCTCGAGTACGAGGAGCGTCCGCTGGTCTCGATCGACTTCACGGGGAATCCCCATTCGTCCATTCTCGATGCCGCGCAGACGCAGGTCGTCGGCGGCGACCTCGTCGAGGTGCAGAGCTGGTACGACAACGAGTGGGGTTTCTCCCAACGCATGGTCGACTTGGTGCGGATCGCATCAAGCGCGCGGTGAGCCCGTGAGCGACGAGATTCGGTCGATCGAGGACTTGTCCCTCGAAAGCGCCGCCACCTTCATTCGCGTGGACTTCAACGTGCCCCTCCACGATGGCCAGGTCACCGACGACACCCGAATTCGGGCGGCGCTTCCGACGATCAAGTACGCCATCGAGCGAGGGGCGCGTGTCGTGTTGGCGTCGCATCTAGGCCGCCCGAAGGGCAAGGTGGTCCCGTCACTCTCGCTCGAGCCGGTCGCCGCGCGCTTGGCCGAACTTCTCGACGTTGGCGAGGTGCGCCTCACCGACGATTGTATCGGAGACGGCGCGCGCAAAGTCATCCAGGACCTCCGTGACGGCCAAGTTGCCCTCCTCGAAAACCTTCGTTTCCACTCCGGCGAGGAGGCAAACGACATCGATTTCGCGCGCGCTCTCAAAGGATCGTGCGTGGCGTATGTCGATGATGCCTTCGGCGCCGCGCACCGTGCCCATGCATCGGTGAGCGCATTGCCTCGGCTCATCGAGGAGCGCGCGGCGGGCTTTTTGATGCGACGCGAGCTCGAGGTGCTCAGCCACCTCCGTAACGAAGCTCCACACCCCTACCTCGCCGTCCTCGGCGGTGCCAAGGTCAGCGACAAGATCGGGGTGATGGAGGCGCTCCTCACCAAGGTGGACGCGCTTCTCGTCGGCGGGGCGATGGCCAATACGTTCCTGGCCGCGCGCGGCCTCGAAATGGGTAGGAGCCTTTGCGAGACCGACAAGCTTGCGCTGGCGCGGAGCTTGATGAGCGCTGCCGCCAAGAGCGGGGTCGACCTCTTGCTTCCCATCGATCTACGGATAGGGAGCTCGGTTGGGGACAGCACCTCGGAGGTGGTCGGTGTGGAGCGGGTGCCCTCCGACGCTATGGCTCTCGACATCGGACCTGCGACCGAGCGGCTCTATCGGGACAGGCTGCGGCGCGCCCAAGCGATCTTCTGGAATGGCCCGATGGGACTCTTCGAGAACACAACGTTTGCCGAGGGGACTCTCGCAGTCGCCCGCGCAGTGGCGGATTGCCCCGGGTTCAGCGTGGTCGGCGGGGGCGATAGTGTGGCCGCCGTCATGCAGGCAGGTCTCGCTGACCAATACGAGCACGTCTCCACTGGCGGCGGCGCTTCGTTGGAGTATCTAGAGGGCCGCCCTCTGCCAGGCGTGGAGGCCCTCAAGCCATGAGCACGCGGACACCGCTGATCGCAGGAAACTGGAAGCTGCACAATACCGTCGCCGAGTCGCAGGCGTTGGCTGCTGGCATCCGAGAGCGCGTGGGCGACGGGCTACCGTGCCAAGTCGTGGTGGCGCCCGTGGCGACGTCGCTCGTGCCGGTTCGGGAGACGCTCGCCGGTTCTGCTGTCGGCCTCGCCGCGCAAAATGTGTACTGGGAGGATTCGGGCGCGTTCACCGGAGAGCTCAGCCCTGCCCTCTTGCTCGATGTCGGGTGCACCCATTGCATCATCGGCCACTCGGAACGACGCCAGTACTTTGGCGAGACCGACGCGGGCGTACGAAAGAAAGCCTCTGCGCTTCTCGTTCACAAGATCGTTCCCATCACGTGCGTCGGGGAAAGCCTCGAGCAGCGCGAGGCCGGGAAGACCCTCGATGTCGTGCTTGGACAGGTGGAGGCCGCGACTGAGGGCTTGGATGCCGTCGCGCTCGCGCCGCTCGTCGTGGCGTACGAGCCGATCTGGGCCATCGGTACTGGACGCACCGCCAAGGCGGAGGATGCCCAAGAGGTCCATCGTGCGATTCGCGATCATCTCGGTGCGCTCAAGGGTGAGTCGTGGGCCGACACCGTGCGAATTTTGTATGGTGGCAGCGTGAAGCCGTCCAACGCGGACGAGCTCCTCGCCGAGCCGGATGTGGATGGCGCGCTCGTCGGAGGCGCGTCGTTGTCCGCAGACAACTTCATTCCGATCATCGATGCCGGCGTTCGCCGGGCGGAGAGCTGAGCCATGTATACCTTTGTGTCGATCCTCTACATCTTTGTGTGCTTGTTCTTGATCCTGGTCGTGCTGCTGCAGTCCGGTAAGGGGGGCGGCCTGGGATCCGCGTTCGGCGGAGGCACGAGCCAACAGATCTTTGGGGGCGCAGGAGCAGGCAATCTGCTGACACGCTTGACCGCGGCATTCGCATTTACCTTCATGGCACTTTCGGTCTGGCTTGCGTTCTTGTCATCGAGCGGCGACCAGGCCCTCGAGCGGGCAGTTCGAGAGCAAGCCGCCGCCCAGGAAGCGGCTGAGGAAGCCGAACCGACGGACGAGCCCGAGGCCGCCCCCGAAGAGGTCCAGGTCGAGGTTGAAGAGACCGAGGCCGAGGCGACGACGCCTGAATCGGAATAGACGTCAGATCCCGGCGATGGCGACTTGGTGTGCTCGCTCGCGCCAATCACGGCTTTCGTCCAAGCGATCGGCTTGTGCCAGGAGCTCGGCTAGAAGCGCGCACAGCCTGCTGAAGCAGTCGTCGCGCCCGACTCCGTCGGCTAGATCCAGACCGGCGATCACGGCCGGAGCCCCCCGCTCGCCCACATGCGCCCGCACACACAGCTCGCCAAATCGTTCGTAAAGCACCAGCGTTTCAGCGACATCTTCGAACCGATCGAGGTTTTGAGCCTCGAGCGCCGCCTCGAGATAGTCGATCGCTGCGTAGAGCGCCCCGCAAGCCTCGAGCGCTCCGGCAGTTGAGACGAGCGTTGCTATCGGGTCACCGGCACGCTCGCTGCCACCGACGCTGGCACTGTAACTGGCGCTGCCACTGATCAGCCGCGCCAGATCCCCTGCCCCCACCCACTCCCCCCGTTCGTGTAAGGCGGTACGCAGGTCGTCGCGGAGCTCACCGGCGGTGGGGCGGTTTTCTGGGTAGCGTTCGAGCGCACGTGACAACGCACGGTCAATCTCGATCGGGTGATCGCTCGGAATGGCCTCTTGTACGAGGAGCGCCAACGAGTACACATCGCTTCTGCCGTCCACGGGCTCGCCGCCGAGCTGCTCGGGGGACCGGTGCCGCGCTTCGTGCTCGGCGAGCTCTTGTTGGCCCGGCCACCTCGTCCCGAAACCGGTTAGCTTTACCCCCCCGGCCGCGCTCAACAGAATTCGATGAGGCGACACACCGCGATGGACGATTCCGAGCAGACGTTGGCTCGCATCCCTGCGGGCGTGGGCATAGTCGAGCGCGTTTGCGACTTGGATGGCGATGTGGACGATGATCGGCCAGGGGAGAGGTCGCTGCGCGAGAAGCGAAGCGAGACTCGTTCCCTCGACGTATTCGGTCGTTACGAAGCACTTGCCGCCCTCGACCCCAACGTCCAGCACCTGTGCGATGTTGGCATGCGACAGGAACGCAGACCGGTTCGCCTCGGCGATCATGTTCTCATGCGACGTGTTTTCAGAATCTGCCTCGCCCCCGATTCGCCAAACCACGACGTCTTTCTCGAATCCACACACCCCGATCGACTTCGCTTTGTAGGCCTCCGCCGACCCACGACCACCGAGCGGGCCGAGGAGTCGATATCTCCCAAGACGAAGGTTCGACGCCGACACAGGCTGAGTCTGCGTCAGGCGTTCCGGGGCGTCCCGTTTTCGACAGGGGTCCTTCCCGGCTGCCCGCGGGTCCCGTGTACGGGGTGGATCCGGAGATAACGCCCTAGGTGTTTGACGCCGATGTAGAAGGGCAGCGTGTCGACGAGCGCGACGGTTAGCTTGAAGGTGTACCCGGCGGTGATGAAGGTGACCAACTGCGGCCACAGAGACTCCGCAGGATTGATCGGAAGTGCCCTGGCGAAGAAGTGCGTAATCAGAATCACCGCGATGGTGTCGATGAGCTGGCTGATCAACGTCGAGCCGTTGTTCCGCAGCCACAGATGGCGGCCATCGGTGAGTCGCTTCCAGAAGTGGAATAGCTGGACATCGATGAACTGGGCCGCCAGGTAGGCGATCATCGAGGCGGTGACCGCGCCAAAAGCCAAGCGGCGAACTTCGAAGAACACGCCCTCGGTGGGCGCCTCAGCGGGCTCGAAGCCGGGTAATGCGCCGCCGATCCACAGAATCAACATGACCCACAGATTGAGGGCCAGTCCAACCCAGACCACTTGGTTGGCCCGGTGGCGACCGAAGAGCTCCGACAGAAAGTCGGTGCACAGAAATGTGATCGGATAGGGCAACACCCCGACCGCGAGCGGCATCGGAATCGTGAAATCGGTTCCCGGGATTTGGAAGCTCAGATCGATGAAGCGCGTGATGCCGAGGATGTTGAGCATCGCCAGCGTTCCGAGGAAGAAGCCCGAGAAAACGAGAAAGACGGTCTGCCGCCGCTCGTGAAGGGTTGCGGCGTCGAGCTCGGGAAGGCCTTCGAACGCGTGCTGCTCGGAGGGAAGCGAGTCCGCCCCGTTCACCGGTCGGCTTTCCGGCGAAGCGCTTTTCGCTCGATGCCGCGCCAAGCCTGGTGTTCTTGCCCGGCCCGCTTGGTTTCGCCGAGCTCTTCGTAGAGGCTCGGCAGCGAGGCCGCCAATGCGCCGCTTCCAACCGAGGCCTCCCAGGCATCCCGGAACGAAGCGAGTTCCACCGCAGCCGGCACGATGATCTTCCCACGCGCGAACTCCGACACCGACCCGTGCTCGTGCGCCACCCCCGCCTCACATGCGGCGCAGTGATGCTCGAGTCGCTCCTGTTGCACGAAAACCCTCGTTCCATCCGGCAGCGCTTGCTCGAGCCCGACAAGCGCACCCTTTTCCTTCTCGATCGCCGCGAAGGGCCATCTTCGCTCATCGCCGTGCCGAAGGATCTCTAAGAGCGGGAATACCGGCACCGGACCGCAATCCGAGATGCGGTGCTCGGCGACCGGCGCGCCGTCCCACAACACCAAGTCCCCGTAATCGATCGGCGCGTCGCGGAAGGTTGGTGACTGAACCACTCCGTGACACGGACTGAGCGGCGCGACCCACACCAGCTCGAACCCGACCCCGGTGGGAAGCTTGGTGGTGGCGTCGACCGGTGACGGCCGCGAGAGCACCCGGACCAACAGCGGTGGAAGCCCGTCGACCAAGGGCATCTTCGTCTTGGGGTCCGCTTGGGCCGGCATCCCGAGCTCCTCCCAGCTCCGGCGCGCAACCTCGCCGGAGCCGAGGCCAGTGGCGCAGATCGCGAGGTTCCAAAGGGCGGGGCGTCTAGCCGCCTTGTGGTCGAGCGCCATCTGGTTCGCCCTGAGTCCCTCTTCGAAGCGACCGCGCCATTTGTGCAATAGTCCCAAGTCGTACCACCACGAACCTCGCTCCCCGTCGAGCTCGAGCGCCCGGTTGAAGGCTTGTTGGGCATCGGCGTCGCGGCCGGGGCCGCACAGACGCAACGCATTCCCGAGGCTCGCGTGCAGATGGCCCGCGATGGCTGGGTCCCGCCGTTCCGAGTGATCGAGCGCGTCCAAGGCGCGTCGAAGCGCGTCGGACGCCCATCGGGCAGGCGTATCTTCGCTCACGACCGGTTCGTCCATCCCCCTGCGTGCTGCCTGCTCGATCAGGAGGGCGGCAATGGCCAAAGTCGTCTTCCAGTCTTCGGGCCACCCTTCGGCCAGCTCCCGGAGTACTTCTCGGTGCGGCGTCCCGTTTCCGAGCTCCCGGATCAGCTCGATCGCGAGCTCGGCGAGTGTTCGATCGGATTTGAGCTGACCCTTCCGCCCCAAAAGTGCCCGCCAGGTTGCTTCGAGCTCGTCCTCGGGGAGCGGCGTTGCTTCAGTGGGTCCCATCGGGCGCCAAGCTTAGCAGTCCGTCCACCCTTGTCAGCGATGAGGCGCGCGGAGCCCTGGATTTTGGCGCCGTTCTTGCTGGTCTGCGAAGTTTTTCGCTAACCTGGGGAGACGGGGCCGGTCAGCGGCCGTCACTGCTGAATGAGGACGAGTTGCAATACCACAGTGCGGGACTGACCGACGTAGGCCAACGCCGAAAGCTCAATGAGGACGCGTTCTTAGTCGATGACGTTTTGGGGCTCTACGTCGTCGCCGACGGAATGGGTGGGCACGCGGCAGGCGAGATTGCGAGCCAGGAAGCCGTCGACACCGTGCATGGCATGGTGAGTCGGGGTCACGCCGCCCTCGAGCGGGTCGCACAAGGTGATACTTCCGAAGCGTCGCTTCGCGCGGCCATCCGCGTCGTCGAGAGCGCTGTCCAGGCCGCGACCTACATGGTTTTCGGTTTGGCGCAGCACGATCCCGACCAGCAGGGCATGGGGACCACGGTCTCGGTGCTCGCGATGTGCGGCGACTATGGCATCACCGCGCAGGTCGGCGACAGTCGGATCTATCTCATCCGCGGCCATCGAGCGAATTCACTCACCGAAGACCACACGTTGGTCGCGTGGCAGCTCAAGCAAGGGATCATCACCGAGTCCGAAGCGGCCCGATCGCCACACCGAAATGTGATCACGCGGGCGGTCGGCAGCCGGGAGTATGTCCAAGTCGACACCGGGTTCTTCGAGGTGCAGCCGTCGGATTGCTTTCTGCTGTGCTCGGACGGGCTGCATGGCTACCTCCAAGAGGACGAGATTCCAGAGATCATCGACATGGGCCCCAAGGGCGCAACTCAACGGTTTGTCCACATCGCCAACTCACGTGGCGGCCGCGACAACATCACCGCCGTCGTCGTCAGCGTGCACTGACCCCGTAGAGCGACTTCGTCGCCACGGGGCTGGGCTGCGCCGAGTGGCGGTGGCAGGGTGAGCGCCGGCGCCAGTGTCCGGTTACTCCGAGGTATCTTCGACTGCGGGAGCTTCCGCCGGGGCGTCTTCGGTCTCAGGCGGGGCCTCTTGCTCGGTCGGTGCGATGGCGATCGCGCCGAGCTTGTCCTTGAGCGCATCGCCGAGGGTGGCCTGCGCACCGCCTAGGCTCGGGCCGAGCTTGCGAGGGGCTACACGTTTCTGGGCCTCCTCGGGGCGCGCGACTTGATTGACCTCCCGGCCTTCGGCTGCGCGGAGCGAGAGGGTGATGGTGCGTTCGTCGTTGTCGAGGCGGATGACCTGGGCCTTGACGATATCGCCGGTCTTGACGATATCGGTCGGCTCCTGGCTGAGGTCGGCGCTGATCTCCCCACGGGGAATGACGCCTTCGACCCCACGCTCGAGCTCGACGTGGATCCCATATTCGTCCGCGCCGATCGCGCGAACTTCGATGACGGTGCCCTCAGGGTACCGCTCCGGGACGAAGCTCCACGGGTCTTCGTAGAGCTGCTTGATGCCGAGGCTCACTTTGCGGTCGTCGTGGTTGACCGAAAGGATGATCGCTTCGACCTCGTCGCCCTTGCGGTAGAGGTCGGCGGGGTTGTTGATGCGCTGGGTCCAGCTGAGGTCCGATTTGTGGACCATGCCGTCGACGCCGTCCTCGATGCCGACGAATACGCCGTAATCAGTGATGGAGCGAACGCGGCCCTCGATGATGTCGCCCGGGTTGTACTTCTGCGTGAAGACCGTCCACGGGTCGGGCTCGAGCTGCTTGAGGCCCAAGCTGATGCGTTTGTTCTGTGCGTCGAGGTCGAGAACCACACACTCGACCTCCTGGCCCACCTCGAGAACCTTCGAGGGATGCTTCGGCTTTGCCCAGGTCATTTCGCTGACGTGGATCAGGCCCTCGACACCCTGCTCGAGCTCGACGAATGCGCCGTAGTCGGTCAGGGAGACGACCTTGCCCTTGACCTTCTTGCCCGGGACATAGACGTCCGTCGCGACGTTCCATGGATCTTCCATGGTCTGCTTCAGGCCTAGGGATACGCGCTCGGTGTCGGCGTTGTACTTCAGGACCTTGACGGTGACCTCGTTGCCAACCTCGAAGACTTCGGACGGGTGATTGACCCGGCCCCAACTCATGTCGGTGATGTGGAGGAGACCATCGATCCCACCGAGATCCACGAACGCGCCGTACTCGGTGATGTTCTTGATCGTGCCGGTGACGACTTGACCCTCTTGAAGGTTCTCGAGGGTCGCTTCCTTGAGTCGGTCTCGCTCCTTTTCGAGGAGCACCCGACGCGAGAGCACGATGTTGCCGCGCTTCTTGTTGAATTTGATGACCTTGAACTCGAACGTCTGGCCGAGCAGCCGGTCGAGGTTGCGAACCGGTCGGAGGTCGACCTGCGAGCCGGGCAGAAAGGCCTTGACGCCGCCTTTGATCGTGACGGCGAGGCCTCCCTTCACGCGCTGGGTGATGGTGCCCTCGATGAGCTCGTCGCGCTCGCATGCCGCGCTGATTTCGTCCCAGACCTTGAGCTTGTCGGCCTTCTCCTTGGAGAGCATGACCAGGCCGTCCTCGTTCTCCTTGGACTCGATGAGGACATCGACGGGGTCACCCGCGGTCGCCGAGATGTTGCCTTCGGCATTGATGAACTCGTGAAGCGAGATGACCCCTTCGGATTTGTATCCGATATCGACGACGACGGTGTCTTTGCCGACTTTGAGGATCGTCCCGACGACGATGTCGCCTTCGCGGATTTGGTCTGTACGTGTGGCCGAGGCTTCGAAAAGAGCAGCAAAGCTCTCGGGATTGGGGTCTTGGGTTTCGGTGATTTCGGTCATGTATAAATCGCTGCTTCCGGAGCTTTCGCGAGCGCCCGGCAAAATCATGCCGCACATCGGAAACACCCCCGGAAAACAGGGTGTCCGTGGGTAGCAGGCGGTTTTAGGGGTGTCAACCGACGGGGGGATCGGTCGAGTGGTCGGTGGGACCCGAAGAATCGCACGACCGAACGAGCTCGAGGACGTGCTCGACGACGGCGTCGAGGTCGAGGCTCGTGCTGTCGAGGATGACGGCATCTTCAGCTGGCCTGAGCGGCGCGATCGTGCGGGTCGAATCCGCTTTATCACGCGAGCGAATCTCCGAGAGGATTTGTTTGTGATCCGCAGTCATTCCGCGGTCTTGGAGGTCCAGGACTCGTCGGCGAGCCCGTTCCTCGGCCGACGCCGTCAAAAAGAGCTTCACCTCGGCATCGGGGAAGACCACCGTGCCGATATCCCGGCCTTCGAGGACGACCCCCCCGTTGCGGCCGAGCGACCGTTGGATGTCGAGGAGCGCACGCCTCACCCCGGGGTATGCGCTGACCTGGCTCGCCCCGGCAGAGATTTCCGGCCTTCGAATCTCGTCGGCGCGATCTGCCCCGTCGATCGTGAGCCGCGGCGTCCCGTCGGCCTCGGGTTGGAACGACAGCTCCACCTCACCACTCAACGTGACGATGGCTTCCTCGTCGTCCCACGAGATCCCGCGATCGCGTGCGGCGAGCGCGACCCCACGATAGAGAGCACCCGTGTCCACCAGGACGTAGCCGAGACGTTGTGCGAGGACACGGGCGGTAGTGCTCTTGCCGACGCCGGCGGGACCGTCGATGGCGATGACGGGGCGTGTGCGATTCACGAAGCCTCCTCCTCGATCGATGCGCCGAGGGAACGCATGAGCGAAACGAACCCGGGAAAGCTCGTGTCGACCGCCTCCGCACCTTCGATGACCGATTCCCCGTCGGCTACCAAGCCCAGCAAAGCGCCAGCCATGGCGATGCGGTGGTCACCGCGACTTTCGATCTGCGCAGGGCGCAGGGGCTGGCCACCGGTGATGATCAAGCCGTCCGGCAGCTCTTCGCACGGAACGCCGAAGGCACCGAGCACGCTCGCCATCGTCGCGATGCGGTCGCTCTCTTTGACGCGAAGCTCGGCCGCATCTCGAATCTCGGTGACACCTTTCGCGACGGCCGCTAGAGCACAAACCGCAGGGACCTCGTCGATCATCCGAACGATCAGCTCACCCCCCGCGACGGTGCCGCGCATCGAGCCATGTGCGATCGTGATCTCGGCCATCGGTTCGTCCCCCGCGCCGTGGCCGCTTGGCCGGTGGCTGACGTTTGCCCCGACGAGCCGAAGCCAGTCGAAGATGCCAGTGCGGGTAGGATTGACGCAAACGTCTTCGATGCTCACCTCACTGCTTGCGACCATCGCAGCCGCGACGATGGGAAATGCTGCGCTCGACGGGTCACCGGGCACGTGCCACTCGAACGGGTCCCAGCCGCCTGTCCATTCGGCCGTAGGGTCGAGGATTACTGACGGCCCTGCTGTTTGCAGTGGTACCCCGAGCGCGAGCATCATGCGTTCGGTGTGATCGCGCGAGAGCACGGGTTCTTGGAGAGCGGTGACACCGTCTGCATAGAGGCCGCTCAAGAGCATGGCGCTCTTGATCTGGGCGCTCGCAACCGGCATGGCATATTCGATCCCGCGCAGGGACTCGCCTTCGACGAGTGGGGCGATCGAGATCGGCGGGTAGAGCTCGTTGGGCTTGGCGCCAGGTGTGCCTGCGATGTGGGCCCCGCGGGCTCGGAGGGGCTCGATGATGCGGCCCATTGGCCGACGCGTCAGCGATTCGTCCCCAACCAGGCGCGTGCCAAATCGTTGCCCGCTCAAGAGGCCGGAGAGAAGTCGCATGGTGGTGCCCGAGTTTCCACAATCGACGACGGTGGTGGGCATGCGAAGGCCGCGTAGCCCGACGCCGTCGACTTCGGTGGCCTCCTTGCCGGTTTCGATCGCAACGCCCATCGCGCGAAACGCATCGGCGGTCGCGCGGTTGTCGAGGCCTTCGGAGAGCCCTGTTATCCGCGAGGTGCCCCGTCCGAGCGCTCCGAAAATCAGGCTCCGGTGACCGATCGATTTGTCGCCCGGGACGCGCACGGATCCTCGCAGGGGCCCGGAGCGTCGCACGCGGTAGCGCTTGCCCGTGCTAGCCACCCGACTCCCTTAGCACGCGGTCGAGGGCTTCGAGAAAGCGGGTGTTTTCCTCGGGTCGCCCCACCGTCACGCGAACCCAAGACCCGAGCGGTGCATGCATGGCTCGCACGATCACCCCCTCGTGGAGGAGCGCTTCGTAGACCGCCCTTCCTGAGTTCGGCATCTTGACGAGGAGAAAGTTCGCCTGACTCGGCGCAACTTCGAGGCCCCGTTCGCGCAGTGCGTTGCGGAGCTTCGTGCGATCTCGGAGGCATGCGTCGACGGTCGTGGCGAGATGCGCTTGATCGCCGAGCGCGAGTCGTGCCGCATGCTGCCCGATCGTGCCCACGTTGAAAGGTGCGCGCAGTCGATTGAGTGCGAAAATGAGCTCGGGCGTACCGATGACGTAACCGACGCGGAGGCCGGCAAGGCCGTACGCTTTCGAAAAGGTTCGAAGGATGGCGAGTCGTTCGCGTGCGTCTCGAAGCTGCGTAGCGGGTCGGAAGTCGGCCGCGTCGGCGTACTCGAGATATGCTTCGTCGATCACGACGAGGACGTGGTCGGGGACCGAGGCCAGCAGCCGCTCCAGCTCTGCGCCCGCAATGTAGCTTCCGGTCGGATTGTTGGGATTCGACACGAAGAGCAGCTTGGTTTTCGGTGTCACGGCGTCGAGGAGGTCGTCCACGTTCCAATGGAGGTCGTCGCGGAGCGAGACTGCGCCATAGCGGAGCTCTTGCGCGATCGAGCCGATGCGGTAGCAGGGAAACGACGGGTGCCCGAACACCGCGTGATCGTCTCGGCTCGCGCACACGCGACACAACAAGTCGATCAGCTCATTCGAGCCATTGCCAAGGGTGATGTGGTCGGCCGGGATCGAATGATGCGCCGCCAATGCTTCGCGAAGGTCGTGTCCGGACGGGTCTGGATATCGATTGAGAGAAAGGTTGGCGTTGAAGAGCGCGGCCAAGACCTTGGGCGATGGTCCGTAGGGATTCTCGTTCGAGGCGAGCTTGACGACCTCCTCGATACCCAGCTCGCGCTTGAGCTCGTCCTCGGGCTTGCCCGGTTCGTAGGCGGTCAGCGCCAAGATGTGAGGGGCGACGAGATTGCTCATAGGGTTGTGTCAGCCTGCCACGCTCGTGTTTGATCTGAAAAAGTAGTGTGCAAGGGGCACACTAAGCGGGTCGTGGATAGCTGCCGATAACCTTGGCATGTCGGGCGATACGGCGCAGCTCCTCGACCGCGGTCAGGACGTCGCGGTCGGTGATGTGCCCGTCCAGCTCGAGGAAGAACACGTGCTGCCAATCCGTGGTGGGTGATGGCCTCGATTCGATGCGTGTGAGGTTGATCTTCCGGTCAGCCAATGGCTGGAGCGCCCGGTGAAGCGCACCAGGCTCGTCCCCCGGAGCCATGGCGAGGATCGTGCGGTCCTGACCGGTGCGGGACGGGAGGCGGTCCCCAACGATGCCAAAGCGCGTTCGCACGCCCGAGTCGTCTTCGATGCGGTCGTCGATCACTCGGAGCTCGTGTAGCTCGCGCAAGAGACCCGTGCCCACTGCAGCGGCTTGATCGTCGGCCAATGCAAAGTGCGCGGCGGCCTCGCCGGACTGAACGTCGACGAAGATCGCGTCCGGATAACGAGAGCGCAGCTGCCGTTCGCAGGCCGCCATCGCCGGGGCCGCGCCGTAAACCTTGACGACGTGGGCAGGATCCCCCGATTGCGAAAGCAGTTGGTACCGCAATGGGGCGCTGCGCTCGGCGCAAAGCTTCGCGTCGGTCGCAACAAGGCCCGTCAATGTTGCGGTGATCGCGCCGTCGGTCGAGGTCTCGAGTGGCACGACAGCGAACGTCGCGTGCCCGTGCAGCACCGCGTCGAGCGCCTCGCGGACCGACTCGGTGGGTCGGAAGCTCGGCGCGTGCCCAAAGTATTCTCGCGCCGCCGCATGTGCAGGGCCACCCGGCGAGCCAAAGTAGGCCACGACGTCGGGCGTGATGAGCTCGGTACACGCGGAGAGCACCTCACGAAACACCGGTTCGATGTTGACGGCAGGAAATTCATTCGCGAGCGCCCGCGCCGCGGAGATGACCGCTGCCTTCTTCGGAAGTCGAAGCGGCTCATCGCCTGCTTCGCTGCGCAATGCTCTGTATTGTTGGATCGCCTTCGCGCGCGCGTTGAGCGCCCCGACGAGTTGGCGGTCAGCCTCTTCGAGTGCCTTCGTGATCCTGTGAAGCCGCTCGTTCATGGCCGTGATGGTAGCAGCCGCCCCTGCGAACGTATACCGTGCACCCGCGGAATCGTCAGTCGTCGTCGTGCTGCGCGAGATCACGAAGGCGTGCGAGAGTGACGAGCGCATCGACTGGAGTCATCCGTTCGACGTCGAGCGCCTCGAGAGTCGCCTCCACCTCGGACCGAGCAGGCGTGCCTCCCTCGAATAGGGTAAACTGTGACGCAGCTGCCTCGTCGGTGGATTCGTGCAGCGCCTCGAGCTCTTGCAGCTTCGTTTTTGCGCGCGCCAACACGACGGGCGGGACGCCGGCAAGCCTAGCAACTGCCAGGCCATAGCTTCGGCTCGAGCCGCCGGGCACCACGCGATGGAGGAAGATCATACTGTCATCATGCTCTTTTGCCGCGACGTTGTAGTTCGCCGCGTTCGAAGCACGATCTGCGAGCTCGCAAAGCTCGTGGTAGTGCGTTGCGAAGATCGCACGACACCGCACGACATCGTGGAGGTGCTCAGCGACCGCCCAGGCGATCGCAAGGCCGTCATAGGTGCTCGTCCCCCGTCCGATCTCATCCAGAATGACGAACGAGCGGTCAGTGGCACCTCGCAGGATCGCCGAGGCTTCCATCATCTCGACCATGAATGTGCTGTGTCCCCGGGCGAGATGGTCGCTCGCCCCGACGCGGGTGTAGACGCGATCGACGATCCCGATTCGGGCGCTCTTGGCCGCAACGAACCCCCCTGCCTGGGCCATGATCACGGCCAGGGCCGCCTGTCGCATGGCTGTGGATTTGCCGGACATGTTCGGCCCGGTGAGCAGCATGAAACGGGTCGCGTCGGGGTCTAGCTCGATCGTATTGGGCACGAAGCCCCCTTTGGCCGCATGACATTCGACGGTGGGGTGTCGGCTGTCTTCGAGCGAGAGGGTTCGGCTGCCATCCACGGAAGGGCGAACGTATCCCCGCGCGTGTGCGACCTCCCCCAGCGCAGCATGGGTGTCGATGGACGCGATCGCGCGAGCCAATCGGTGAAGCCGTGGCGCGTGCTCACCGATCGAGCGGCGGAGCTCCGCGAACGCCGTGGCCTCGAGCGCCCGTGCGCGTTCATCGGCGTGGAGGATCCGATCCTGGAGCTCCGCGAGCTCGGCGGTGATGAACCGCTCGCCATTGGCAACCGTCTGCTTGCGAACGTAGTCGTCTGGTACTGCGTCGAGCTTGGATTTGGTGATCTCGATGTAGTAACCGAAGACTCTGGTGAACTTGATCTTGAGCGACGCGATACCGGTGCGCTCGCGCTCCCGCCGTTCGAGATCGAGGACGACGTCTTTGCTGCTCGTCGAGAGCTCCCTCAACCGGTCGAGCTCTCGGAGATGCCCGGCCGCGAAGATCCCGCCCTGTCGATCGACTGCCGGTGGCTCCGGCACGAGCGCCTGATCGAGGAGCGCATGCACGTCCGCGCAAAGGTCTTCGGGTCGGAGCGAGGTGAGCACGTCGTCGAGCGGGTTCTCCGGCCGTTCTGCGAGTTGCGTGTCGAGGGTCGACGCAGCTTGCAACGCGTTTCGGATGATGCCGAGGTCGCGCGGCGTAGCCAATCCCACCGCGGTGCGAACTGCAAGTCGCTCGAGATCGCCGATCCCGCTCAGGGTGACGCGCACCTCATCTCGAAACCGGGCGTCCGAGGCCAAGATCTCGACCGCGTCGTGTCGGCGACGAATTCGGTCGACGTCGGTCAGCGGCTCGAGCAGTCGACTTCGGAGGGTACGAGCGCCCATCGGGGTCTTGGTTTCATCCAAGAGGTCTAAAAGCGAGCCTCGGCGCTCACCTTCGAGTGTGCGGACGAGCTCCAGGTTTCGTACCGCCGCGTCGTCCAGTACCAGACGCTGCCCAGGCGCATAGAGGGTCGCGCGGTGGATCTGGAAATTCATGTGGTGTGTGCGCGCGTAGGCGAGCGCCAGGCACGCGGCCGTGGCGGCGTGCTCTTCGGCGAGAAGCACCGCGGCCTCTGGTTCAGGCAAGAGCTCGTGTAACAGATCGAGCCTCTCGCTGGTCGGTAGAGTGCGGAGAGCTGCTTGCGGAAGACTTTCGCGGCAGAGGGTCTCGAGCTCCGGGGCGCCCCTCTGCACCAAGACCTCCGCGGGGTCCAATCTCACCAGCTCGCCGATGAGCTGGGGGCCGACTTCAACGACGCACGCGCGAAGCGCCCCGGTGGAGACTTCGAGGGCCGCGACACCACCACCGTCGGTCACCGCCACCAAAAAGTTCTCCGCCTTCGCATCGAGGGCGTCAGGCTCGAGGCAGAGGCCCGGGGTCACGACCCGAACGACCTCACGCGGCACGACCCCTTTCACGGTCGATGGGTCTGCCATCTGTTCGCAGATCGCGACTTTTTCTCCATGGCGCAGTAGCGCCGCCAAATACCCCGCGGCGGCATGATGAGGGACGCCGGCCATTGGGATTCTGTTGCCGTCCGGGCCGGTGCCCCGAGAGGTCAGCGCGATGTCGAGGACGGCCGCGGCGCGGACCGCGTCGTCGTAGAACATCTCGTAGAAGTCGCCGAGCCGAAAGAAGACGATCGCATCAGGGTACTTCCCTTTGGCCCGCAGGAACTGCTGCATGACCGGGGTGTGGTCTTTCTTTCGCGCCCTCCCCCGTACACCCATAGCCCAGGTCTACTGAAAAGTCTGGATGGTGGAAAGGGGTTCGAACGTGATCTCTCTGACGCCCCGCTGCAGATCGACGAAATAGAGCCGGTCGAAGGGCTTCGAGAACGACATCGAAGACGGAAGGGAAATCGTCCCGGCACTCGTGTCCAAGAGCAAGACTCCGAATGCGTTGGAGATGTTGAACGTGAGGAGCGCGACGGTCGAGTCTGTGGGCACGACCCCCTCAGCGAAGGGCTCAATCTCGAAGCTCACGAGTGGGTTGATGAACTGGACGCCGGGAAATGCCCGGGCGCTCAAAACGGTGTCGACATCGAGGATCCCATCGATTGTCGTGATCGGCCGGCTTTCGTCGAGGATGCATTCATCGGTGTCGGGGTCCGGGACGACGCGGTGAATGAAGCCCGATGACGTACCAACGACCGTATAGGCGTTTTGGGTCTGGATTTGGTACTCGGTGAACTGATCGTAACAAAATGAGACCTGTTCGAGGGTGTAGCGATTGGGGTTGGGCGAAGCGCCGATCTCGAGCTGGTCATTGAAGGCGCGCACGATCGGAAACCAAACCGGAAAGTCGTCGACCTCGTCGGGGACATCCTCGAACTGCTGGCACTCGGGGTCGTCCCTGCGGTTCGGCGGCAGCTCTCCGGTGACGACGAGGCGGTCACCGCCGTAGGGCGTGTCGACGAGGCCCGGGATCATGGTGGCCCCTGGAAGATCGGTCGGCCCGAGGACACCGATTTCGCAAAACGGCACGTCCCCCGCGAGAAACCAATTGCCCGGCTCTCCGATGAAGGATTCGATCGAGAACTTGCCGAGGCCGCCCTCAGACGCGGGGATGAGGCCTTCCCAGTCCGCATCCCATCGCTGCGAGGGCGCGTTGCTCCAGACCTGCGACGAGGTGCAGATGAGTCCGTCGGCGTCGCCAACGGGGTTGATGCCAAATACGCTGAACATCGATTCGGGGCAGGGGATGAACTCGAGCCCAGGGCCGTCGGAATTGCGAGCGGTCCCGGTTTCGGGGTCGAGGGTGCCTTGCGCCGCATTGAACACCAAGGCCGGCGTGCCTTGGGTTTCGATGAACGAAGTCGGGGTGATCCCAAAGCGTCGCCGGTGGCGGCGGATGCTGGCGAATGCGTCAGGCTCGGTGACTGAATTACAGAAGCCTCCCCGACAGGGGGCGTTGAGGTCGTAGATGTCGAGGAAAAAAATCGAGCCGCTCCCCAAGCTGACCGCGAGGAAGACCCCCCGCATGTTCGAAGCGCTTCGCGCGAGCGCGACCTCGTTGCTGTCGAGGGGCTCACACAAGTCCTCGAGAGGGACCATCGGCGGTTCGTCGGCCGTCAATCGGTATTCGGGCGTCACGACCTCGATCGCGCGTGCATTGGTGAAGAGTGATCTCACGCGGTTGCGAGATTCGACGTTCTCCTCGTTGGCGCGCGCCGAGATGCCTGCGATCACCGGCAAGACCGCCCCAAAGTCAGGTGAATCCAGCGTGTAGTCGACCGCCAACACGCTGCCATCGGCGGAGCTGATCGCATAGAGGTAACGCTGCGTGGCGCTTAGGTTGTCGAATGAGGCGGGCACGAGCGGCGTGACGGCGAGGGCGGTGATCGGAGTGTTGGTGACGATCGGGTCGAGCGCCGTGGTGGCGCCATTGGCGTTATCTAGGCGGAACCGGTGGATGATCGGCTGATTGGCATCGGCGACCAAAAGGACGTCGTCGCCCGAGAAAAGATTCGGATCGGTGCCGTAGTCGACGCTGACGGCTACCGGTCGTGGTCCTGCCTCCGGCCCGTCAACGCAGGGAGTCGTCGTCTGGACCGTCTTGATGAAGCGCTCGGCGGGACCGCTCTCCGGGCAGATGCGGTGGTAGTCCGCCGGTGTCGACGGAGGCGGAGTCACCGGGTCGGTCGTGTCGCAGCTTTCGCTTTCGAGCTCGAGGAACGTGGGCTCGCCCAGCTCCCCTGTTTCGAAGTTGAGTACCTCGATCTGCGCAACGACCCCGAGGTTCGGGATGGGGGCATAGAGCCAGCGGAAGAAGACAGTCGTGCCGGGCTCGACATCGGTGACCATGCCTCCATCGCGTACGACGGTGGCCGGAGAGACGAACTCGTAGAGGGCGAGATCGGTGGGGCCCGCTCGGAGGTCTGCTTCATCGCCTGGCGGCAAGTTGGGGTCTTCGTCGCTCGTCAGGAATCGGGCGGTGGGGTATGCCTGGACCGTCTTAGAGCTGAAGCTGCTCACGTAGGTGAACTCGGGATCGAAGGGGGAGATCTGAATGCCGGTCGGCTGCTCCCCGACCCGAAACGCGGTGAAGCCAGGAACCGCGTCGTTCGTGTCGAAAACCCCTGGCACAGTGAAGTTGATCGCCGCCACCTCGCCCGATTGAATCTGGGTGACCGCGCCTAGCCGAAAGGGGGTGAAGCCCGGCGCCAGCTCGGTCGTTTCGAGCTCACACGCCTCGAGGGGCAGGAGCGAGACCAAATCGAAATCAACGGCTGTGACCTGCTCCAGGTCCGCACAAAAGAGTTGAATCTTCGCGGAACGGTCGAGCGCAGGCAGGATGATCTGTGTCCCGCCACGACTGCAGGCGGCGATCAAAAGAGCGCAGAGACACACGCTAGCCCAACGGATCATCGCGGCCGCTCCGACACTGGCTGAGGCAACCCCACGAGACCGACGAGCACTGGCGAGCACTCCCCCGTACCGCCGGCGCCGCCAGCAGCGCCCATGCCCCCTGCTCCACCCGCGCCCGTGCTCGGCACCTCGAGGCAGCGGAGAACCGGGCTGAGGTCGGCAATGCGCAAGACCGATATGCTGAAGTCAGCGATGTAGATCCGCTGCCGCGCCAGGTCGACGACGAACTCGAAGGAGCCGCTGATGTTGGTGAGGATGCTGATCCCTTGAAAAAGCTCCGCGTCGATGATCTGCACCATCCGTTGTTCGAAGCAGCTGACGAAGGCCGTCAGCACCGTACCGCCACGTGCGGGGAGCTCCACGAGCTTCAAACGGGACGGTCCCCGACACACCGAGATCTGATCGACCACGTTGAGTTGGTCGCCAGCCGAATCGGAGCGCGCCACGACGAGCGACTCCGGAGAGCGAGAGACCATGTAGGCCAGGTCACGACCCGGCCGCGGATCGAAAAGGATGTCGCGCATGACGTCGCCTCGGTCGAGGCCGGTGACGAATAGGGTTCCAGCATTGAAGAGGCTGCTCTGCGTCGGATCCCCGTCGATTGCGACGCCGACGCGGACGACTTGATTGCTCAGCGCGCTCGAAATCCAAGCCTTCTTCGCGTTGGGCTGGTACGTGATCGTGACCTGCTCGGGGGCGAGCTCGTCCAGGCTCGCGGCGATCCGGGGGCGCTGGACACCATTGCGTTCCTGGTCGAAGAGCAAGCTCGCCTTGCCTTCGCGGTGGGCCACTAGGATGTAGTCACCTTCGAACGCGGGGTCGTTCTCGCTAGGTGCGAAATCCGCCAAGAGACTGCCTGCAAACACATCGACCGGGTCCGGGGGCATCTCGACTGGGGCACTGGGGTTCACCTGTTCCGCGCTGCTGGTGCGATAGAACTCGCTGCACGACTGCTGCGGAACGAACCCGCTGCCGCAGTCGAGCAAACCCTCGGGGTTGACATCGATGAAGGTCACGTTCGCGTTGCTTCGGACCGGGATGTAGAGGCGTTCACCGGTACTCGAGATGGCGAGTCCATCCGCGAAGGAGCCGATCTCCGCCTCGCTCAGCAGGAGCCCGGGCGCGACGACGGTCTTGAGGAGTGCGCCCCGGTCGCGAAGCCGGAGCTGTTCGGGGATTACGGAGCAGCGGTCCGGGGGCACCGGGTCGCAGCGGAGCTCCGAGCTCTCCGGGTCGCAGTCGCACGCCGCGCAGCCCTCGTCGACGTCGGGGTCGCAGTTGCAATCGATCGTCTGCGTGCCAGGGGGGATACACGTGTTTAGGACTCCCGTCGTGGCGTCCCGCTGGAGGCAAATGTTGAGAAAGCCGGCGCCGTTGCACCCCTCGCCAACGAACGCCCCGGTGCTGTCGATCGCGCCGTTCAAGACGTCGAGGTCATACGATTGAACGGTCCCGGTGTTGAACTGTAGGGCGAAGTTCGAGTTGGCCACGAAGACATACTCGGGTGGCGCGTCCTCGGCGGGCGGCAGCGATAGCTCGATCGCGATGGGGAACGTCATGAGGCCCGGCGGAAGCCGCTCCCCCTCTTTGTTGATGCAGCCGCCCCACATCAGCCCGGACATAAGCAAGAACCCCAGGGAAAAGCGCCTTGCGCGGCCCTGTGGGCCGAATCGCGACCCCATGAGGCGCCACCCTAGCCGTTCGGCCTAAGCCGAGCAACTGGCAGCGGGCCCGTTATTTCCAGGGATCGAGGATCGGTCCGTCGCCATGCCCCCGCGACTGCGAGGGCTTCGGCCCGACGCGCGGCTTGCGCTTGGCGCGCTCCCGGTTTGGGCGCGCCGGAGATGCCGCTTCGGGGTGGGTGTCGGCCTCGTCGGCGTCGGTGATCTCGGGCGGCTGCTCGCTCGCCGAAGGCTCCGGTACCGGTGGATCGACCACGGCGTCCGCCGCCGTTCCCAACTCGCGCGGCTCCCCGGTTGAATCGAAGACGCCCCCGAACGCGGCCAGACCGAGGATGGACGCCACGATGAGCCCCAATACCCCGAGGAAGATCGCCGTCTTGCGCGCTTGCTGGCGCATCGACCCGACTTCCAGCTTGAGCGTGATCGCCTCGGAGCCGAAAGGCTCTTGCATGGCCTGCAGTCGACCCAAAGCCGCTTCCATCTCGTGCATCGTTTGGTAGCGGTGCGCCGGCTTTTTCTCGAGGGATCGCATGATGATGCGCTCGAGCTCCGTGGACAACTTGGAAACCCGCACACTCGGGGCGACCGGGTCCTCGTACATATGCTTGGTGAGAATGCCCATCATCGTGTCCGCGTCGTGCGGGACGTGCCCGGTCACCATCTCGTAAAGAAGCACCCCAAGCGCGTAGACGTCTGTCCGGTGATCGATGTTGTCTCCCGCACACTGTTCGGGCGACATGTAGTGCGGCGTCCCGAGAACCTCGCCGTCCCTCGTCAGGCGCTGTGGGCGATTGGCGACCTTGGCGATTCCGAAGTCGAGCACTTTGACGAAGTCCTGCTCTTCGCCACGGCGGATCAAGAATACGTTTTCCGGCTTCAGGTCCCGATGCACGATGCCCGCGTCGTGGGCTGCGGCGAGGGCGTGGCAAATCTGACGGGCGATGTGTATCGCTCGGCCTTCGGGGAGTCGTTGCACGGCGTCGATGGTGTCGATGAGGTCGAGGCCCTCGAGACACTCCATCACGAAATAGGTCGAGCCGTCGGGGAGGGTACCGAAGTCGATGATGTCGACGATGTGCTCGTTGCCGATGTTCGACGCGCTTTGCGCTTCTCGCCGGAACCGAGCGAGCACTTCCTCATCCTTGGTGTTCGCGCTCCGGAGGACCTTGATCGCGAGGGTCTTGTCGAGCTCGGTGTGGGTCACTCGATACACCAAGCCCATCCCGCCCTCGCCGAGCAGCGCTTCGACACGGTAGCGGCGGTCGATCACGGTGCCGATCAGCGCATCGGGCGTTCGCGCGACGCCGGAGTCTCGACCGCCGACCTCGGGATCCTCGTCGTCGATCCGTCTCGCGCTACCGGGCATACAGTGTCACCGCAAACTTCCAACACTCATTGGAACACGGAGACGCGCGGTCAGCAAGCGGAAAGAGGCTTGATTGGGCTGTCCAGCTGGCGCAGCCGGGCCTGGGCCGCGGCGAGCCGGGCCCCCGGCAGCTGTGGGAGGGGGCACGAGACGAAATCGAGGCCGAGAGCCTCGCAGATCTCGATCGACCCGGGATTGCCCCCCTGGTCGCCACAGAGGCCGGCCACGAGGGTTGGCCGAACCGCCTTGGCACGCGCGAGGGCGATTCGGATGAGCTCCGCGACTCGATCGTCGAGGTGCGTGAACGGGTCCCGGCCGAGCAAACCGAGCTCGTCGAGATACTTGGGTAAAAACCGGCCCGCGTCCTCTCGGCTGATTCCGAGCGCGGCTTGCGTGAGGTCATTGCCACCAAAAGAAAAGACCTCCGTCGATCGCGCGATCTCGTCGGCAGCGAGACATGCGCGGGGAACCTCGATCATGGTGCCAACGCGGCAGGTGAAGAGGTGCTGCGGCTCGGTGAAGACCTGCTTTTCGATCCCGTGCAAGATCTGACAGACCGCTTCGATCTCCGATGCAAAGGCGACCATTGGAACGAGCACTTCGAGCTCGACCGTCAAGCCTCGCTCGACGCAGTCGCGTGCGGCGAACAGCATTGCGCGGAGCTGCATGTCATAGAGGCCAGGCACGGTGAGCCCTGAGCGCACACCACGGTGGCCGAACGCCGGATTCGATTCGCCATTGCGGACGGCGGCCTTGCGTATCTCGTCCGGTTCGAGGTCGAGCTCCTCGGCGAGAGCCTCGATTGCGCTTTCCTCGCGGGGCATAAACTCCTCGAGTGCCCGGTCGAGAAGGCGGATCGTCATGGGCCTTCCGTCCATTGCTTGGAAGAACTCGACGAAATCGTCGCGTTGCGCACGTTCGAGCTCGGTGAGCCATCGCGCCCGTTGCTCGCTGTCGACGGCGAGCAAAGCGCATCGCATCGCGAACAATCGGTCCTGCGCGAAAAACATGTGCTCCGTTCGGCACAGACCGACGCCTTCGGCCCCGTAGCTCAGAGCAGCGCGCGCCGCGTGAGGTGTGTCCGCTTCGGCGTACACGCGCATCCGCCGTGCTCCATCGGCCCACGTCATGAGCTCCTCGAGCTCGTCGACCGTCGCTGAAGCCATGACGTCGAGCGCCCCCTGGTAGACATTGCCTGTGGACCCATCGAGGGTCAGGAGGTCGCCCTCGCGAAGCGGTTGGGACGTCGCATCAGCATGATCGAACCGAACCGTGCGCTCTCGGAGGTTGATGTGGAGTCCCCCGCATCCGACTACACAGCACTTTCCCAAGCCGCGCGCGACGACTGCAGCGTGCGACGTCATTCCACCCGCGGCGGTCACCACCCCTTTGGCGACCCTCATCCCGTGGATGTCTTCCGGGCTGGTCTCCTGGCGGACCAGGATGACGTCTTGGCCTTCGTCGACCCATCGGACCGCATCATCGGCGTCGAATACGATGCGACCCGATGCGGCGCCAGGGCTTGCGGGTAGGCCCACGGTAAGAGGCTCGATTCCCTGGGCTGAGAGGTCGGCGGACTGGGGGAGCCTCGCTTGAAGAAGCTGCTCGAGCGATCTTGCATCGACTCGGAGCAATGCGTCCCACTTGCTGAGAACGCCCTCGCGCACCATGTCAACGGCGACCCTGACCGCCGCGCGTGCGGTACGCTTGGCGGTTCGCGTCTGCAACAGATACGGACGGCCGTCTTCGACCGTGAACTCGATGTCTTGCATGTCGCCGAAGTGCTTTTCGAGCGCCGCGCAATAGTTCGAGATCGCCTCGAAGGCCTCGGGCACCGATCGTTCGAGGCTGTCGCCCTCCCTGCCCGGCGCCGAGGCGTTTGCGGTGAGTGCGACCGGTGTCCGGATCCCGGCAACGACGTCCTCGCCCTGCGCATTCGGTAGAAACTCGCCGTAGAGCTCTTTGTCGCCGCTCGACGGGTTGCGGGTGAACGCTACGCCTGAGCCACTACGAGGCCCTGTGTTGCCGAACACCATCGCCTGCACCGTGCATGCGGTGCCGAGGGCCTCGTCGATCCGTTGCATCCGGCGATAGCGAACGGCCCGCGCGTTGTCCCACGACTCGAAAACGGCCGCCGTCGCGTCCCAAAGCTGCCTTTTCGCGTCTTGCGGGAAAGGGTTGCCACCTTCCCCGATGACCGAGAGGTAAGAGCCGACCAACTTTTGCAACGCGCTGACTGGAAGCTCCGAGTCGAGCATCCTGGGTTGGCCGAGATCGTTCTTCAAATCGCCGAGCAGGTATTGAAACCGATCGGCGCCAATGCCACGAACGACCGTCCCATACATCTGCAGCAATCGGCGATAGGCATCGAGGGCAAACCGTTCGTCGTCGTGCGCTTTGGCGAGACCCTCGAGCGTTCTGTCATTGAGACCGACATTGAGCAACGTATCCATCATGCCCGGCATCGAAACGGGCGCCCCCGACCTGACCGACACGAGGAGGGGCTTGTCAACGTCGCCGAAACCCCGTTGCAGTTGCTCTTCGAGCGCGCCAACGGCTGTCTCGACCGCCGCCTGCAAGCCGTCCGGCCATGCATCGTCCCGGCGGTAAGCCGCGCCGACCTCGGTCGTGAGGGTGAACCCGGGTGGCACTGGAATTCCAAGGGCCGTCATCTCATGGAGGCCGGATGCCTTGGTGCCCAAAAGCTGCAGCCGGACCTCGGGTTCGAGCGAGGCGTCAAGCGGATATAGCAGGGTCACGGCGTTCCGACTTTGTCGCAAGCTGGTGGAGGTGCGCAATCCCGTTGACGGCATCTGCGATTTCGCCCAACAAACGGAGGCGGTTTTCACGAACGTTGGCGTCGTCCACCATCACGAAAACCTCGTCGAAGAACCGATCGATGGGTGCACCGAGCTCCTTGGCGACCAGCTTGAGAGCCTCCGCGTAGCGCCGTTTCGTGGTTGCCTCTCGAATCTGATCGCGAACGGTGGTGAACCGGTCCGCCAGCTCGCTCTCCGGGCCTGACTCGAGCAGGGTCGGGTCGACCGCGCCGCGGGCGCTCTCCTTGGTGATGTTGAAGGCGCGCTTGAAGGCAGTCGCGAGCGCCTCGAATTCCGGTGCGGCGCGAACCTCGGTGACCGCGTCCATCCGCGTGCGAAGATCACGAATCGAGCTGCCATCCCAAGCACCGATGCAAGCGTCGACGACGTCGCCTTCGTAGTGGTCCCTGGCGAGCACGCGGATGCGTCCTCGAAAAAATTCGTCGAGTGCCGTGCGAGTCTGGTCGGCCGGTGCAAGTTCCGCATCACCCGCGTACTGAGCATACGCCTGATCGATGATCTTGCGCAGGTCGACGTCGATGGGCCCCTCGAGCGCGATTCGGACGATGCCGAGAGCAGCGCGGCGAAGCGCAAAGGGGTCGGCGGAGCCGCTCGGCACGAGGCCGATTCCGAAACAGCCGACGAGCGTGTCGATCCGATCGGCTACCGCGACGATCGCACCGACGACCTGATCGGGAACGAGGTCGTCGGCGCCTTGCGGACGATAATGATCCCGGATGGCGTCGGCGACGGCGGGGTCGATCCCCTCCCGAAGCCCGTACCAGCGTCCCATCTCGCCTTGGAGCTCGGGAAACTCGTAGACGATGAGGGTCTCGAGGTCGGCTTTGCAGAGCCGCGCGGCTTGCCCTGCCGCGTTCGCGTCCGCCCCCACGTGATCGGCGAGGGCCCGCGCGATGCCTTCGATCCGTCGGACCTTCGCTCCCATCGTGCCGAGCTTCGATTGGAAAACGACCGACTCGAGCTTTCTCAGCCTGTCCAACAGCGGGGCCTTCTGATCCTCCTCGACGAAGAAGCGCGCGTCGGCCAACCGGGCGTGAAGGACGCGGTCGTTGCCCGTGGCGATGGTTAGCGGCTCCTCCGCCGTGTTGACGACGTTGAGATAGGCCGGCATCAAATCGCCCCCTTCCGCGGCGCGTACCGCGAAGTAACGCTGGTGGTCGCGCATGACCGCAATGACGACTTCGTCTGGCAGCGCAAGGAAGGCGTCGTCGTACCTGCCGGGCACGACGAAGGGCTCTTCGACCAAGGAGACACACTCATTTGCCAGAAACGCGTCCGGCTCGAGGATGCCGCCGAGCGACTGAGCCGATCGCACTAGCGCGTCGAGCATGCGTTGGCCACGGACATCGAGCTCGACCACCACGTGTGCAGCCGCGAGCGCGTCGACGTAGCTCGTGGCGTCCCCGAGCTCGAAGGTCTGTGGCGCGAGGAACCGGTGGCCTCGCGTGGTCCGTCCCGATCTCACGCCCGCATACTCGAAGTCGACGACCTCGCTTCCGAGCAGTGATACGATCCAGTGAATCGGTCGACCAAAGGCGACGTCTCCACTTCCCCAACGCATGGTTTTCGGGAACGTGATTCGCGCACAAAGCTCGGGAAGAATTTCGCGGAGCACTTGGTCGGTTGGCCTTCCGGGCTCATGGATCTCGACGCTGACGTAGTCTCCCTTTTCGGTGGCCTGCTTGCGGAGAGCATCGACCTCCACACCGTGCTTTTTCGCAAAGCCGACCGCCGCTTTCTTGGGTGTTCCGTCTTTGTCGAAGGCAGCGCTCCACGGTGGGCCGACGACTGTTTCCTGGCGGTCCGGTTGGGTCGCCGACAAACCGCGCAGCCGAAGAGCCAACCGACGAGGCGTGCCCATCGTGGTGGCCTCGAGACTATCCGAGCCGAGACGAGCCTGCCGGATGAGGTCCTTGGCAGCCTGCTCCATCGAACGCAGCCCGTGCGTCACGAACGATGAGGGCAGCTCTTCTGTGCCAATCTCCAGCAAAAACTCGGCGGACATGGAGTGGCGTTGCTACCAGACCGGATCCACGCGCGCAATCGGGCGTCCCTATTGGGCAGCAGCCGCCGGGCGGAGCAGCGGAAAGCCAAGAGCCTCTCGCTGGGCATACCAAGACTCGGCGACGGCACGGGCGATGAACCGCACCCGGCCGATATACCGCTGGCGCTCGGTCACGCTGATGGCGCCGCGAGCATCGAGCACGTTGAAGTAGTGGCTGCACTTGATGACGGCGTCGTAGGCGGGCAGCACGAGTCGCTCGAGAGGCTCACGATCGAATCGGAGAGCGCCCCCCTTCCCCTTCTTGTCGCCGAGTCCGAGCAACACGCTGACTTGCTTTTCGTAATCCTCGAACAGTCGGTCTTGGAGGTCGACGTCGGCCTGCTCGAAGTTGTAGGTGCTCCACTCCCATTCGGCGCGTTTATAGAGGTCGCCGTATCGAATCCCCGGCGCCCACTCGAGCTCGTAGACATCGTCGACGTCTTGGAGATACATCGCGATGCGCTCGAGGCCGTAGGTGAGCTCCCCGCTGACCGGCTTGCAGTCGATGCCTCCGCACTGCTGAAAATATGTGAATTGGCTGATCTCGAGCCCGTCGAGCCAGACCTGCCACCCGAGGCCCCACGCACCTAGCGTCGGTGACTCCCAATCGTCCTCGATGAACCGAATGTCGTGGCGGTTGGGATCGGTCCCGAGCGCGCGAAGGGACTCGAGGTAAAGCTCTTGAATCTCGATCGGCGAAGGCTTGAGGATCACCTGATACTGATAGAATTGCTGGAGCCGGTTTGGGTTCTCGCCGTAGCGCCCGTCGGTCGGGCGGCGACTCGGTTCTACGTAAGCCACATTCCAGGGCTCAGGCCCGATGGCACGAAGAAACGTGTGCGGATTGAACGTCCCGGCGCCGACTTCGGAATTGTAGGGCTGTACGATCAGGCAACCGTGCTCCGCCCAGAATCGCTCGAGCGCGAGAATGAGTTCCTGAAAGGTCACTCGTCGTCCTCTTCCTCGTCGTCGTCTAGGTCGCCTTCCTCATCTGCGTCGTCCTCTTGCTCGGCCGCGAGCCGGGCGGCATCTTCTTGCTCACGAAGCTCGCGTTCGGCGGTTTCGAGGGCTTCGGTTGCGGCGATCTCAGCGGCTGCCAGGTCGATCGACTCGCCGGTCTTGAGCTCGAAGAGCGCCTTGTGCTCTTCCGTCAGGTCGCTGAACTCCTGAAGCGTGGGCAGGTCTTGAAGGGTGCTCAGCCCAAAGAACTCCAGGAAGCGGGCCGTGGTCCCGTATACCAGTGGTCGACCGGGCTCGTCTTTTCGACCGAGGATTTTTATCAAGCTGCGCTCGGCTAGCATTCGAAGAGCCGAGCCGGAGTCGACGCCCCGAACGTTGTCTACTTCAGGTCGGGTGATCGGCTGGCGGTAGGCGACGATGGCCAGGGTCTCGAGCTGCGCGCGCGTCAAACGTAGTGGCCTCGGCGCCACGAACGTCTTCACGAACTCGGCGCTGTCGGCCGCGGAACGAAACTGGTACCCCCCGGCGATGAAGTAAAGGCGGATGCCTCGGTCCTGGTAGTCGGCAACCAACTCATCCAAAAGAGGCTGCACCTCCGCGATGCTCGCATGTGCGCTCCGGGCGAGGCGCTTGGCCGAGACGGGCCTCTCGGAGACGAAAATCAGGCTCTCGAGCACGTTCTTCAACACGGAAGAGGTGTGCGACAGCGGCGCCGGGGCGCCATTTTCTTCGCTGGCGGTTTCGGTTGGTCGGTGGGGTTGGGTCATGACTTCAGCTCGTCCTCGATCCATCCGTAGTCGTCGGACGAGCCAGCCGGCACGATGACGGACGCACGTCGCTGTCCTTGCGGTTCTTCGATGTCTGGGGCTTGATACCCGGAAAGCGTTCGCGCGACATCTTCGGGCACCAGGGGCTCGCCGTCTTCGTCGAGCAGGGTGTATTCGAGGTAGATCGGCTCTTCATGGTCGGTTTGGTAGATGCTGGCGAGGCGTATTTTGGCCATCTCGAGCAGGGCGAGGAAGGTGACCACGAGCTCGTAGGACGTGCTGACCCCCTCGAAGAGCTCATCGAATCGACAGCGACGCCGTTCGCGGAGCAACTCGACCAGCTCGCCGATGCGCTCCTGAATCGTCATTCGTTCGGCATCCACCTCGAGAGAGATCCCGGCGTTGATGCGTTTGGCGACCTCTTTGAGCGCGTCGATGAGCTTGAAGACGCTGAACTTCGCGAGGGACGGCGCGGCGTCCGAAGTAGGAGTCGGGGACCCACGGGAAAACACGTCACGCCCCGCGATCGCACGCGCGCCGAGATCTTCGGCGACCCGCTTGTACTTTTGATACTCGAGCAGACGCCGGATCAACTCCGCCCGAGGATCGCCCTCATCGACGTCATCATCGTCTTGGTCCTCGGGGGGTCGTGGCAGGAGCATCTTGCTCTTGATGTGCGCCAACGTGGCCGCCATCACGAGGTATTCCGAGGCGATGTCGAGGTTCAACTCTTTCATCAACCCGAGGTATTCTAGGTACTTATCGGTGATGAAGGCGATCGGCAGATCGAGGACATCGAGCTCGTGCTTCCGGATCAGATGGAGGAGCAAATCGAGCGGCCCTTCGAAGTTGGGCAGCGCGATCCGGAAGTTGGGGTCCAGAGCCTCCGGCGCGGTTTGGGCATCTTGGGCCGGCATGGGGCTGGGCTCGTTCATCCCGGTCGAACCATGCGCTCCAAGGCTCCCAGGTGTCAATTGCTACGGGCGTCGTCGAGGGCTTCGAGGACCTCGTCCACGTGCCCGTTTACCTTCACCTTCGGGAAGTGCTTGATCACCTTCCCATCGGGGCCGATCAGCACGGTAGAGCGAATGATCCCCATCGATTTCTTGCCGTACATGTTCTTCTCGCCCCAGGCGTCATACTTCTCGAGCATCTCGCCGTCAGGGTCGCTCAAGAGCGGGAACTTGAGCTCGTATTTGTCTGCGAACTTACAATGCGACGCGATCGAATCTTTGCTGACCCCGATCACCACGGCGTCTCGAGCCTTGATTTTTCGTAGCGCTTTGTTGAAGTCGTTGGCCTCGGTGGTGCACCCAGGCGTGTTGTCTCGGGGGTAAAAGTAGATGATTGCGTACTTTCCAGCCAAGTCTTTGAGAGCGACCTTGCCGCCATCGGAGGACTCGAGACTGAACGCGGGCGCTTTGCGGCCTTCTTGGATCATGTAGAGGCGTCTATTGCGGGTTTGCGTGCGGTGTCAACGACCGAAGAACCCCGCGAACTTGGTTTCTGAGAGCTGCGGCACCAAGATCGAGCCATGACCCCCCGGACTCTGGTCGTGGGCGACGTTCACGGTTGCCGAGAGGAGCTCGAGGACCTCTTGCGCGAGTCGGGCTGGGAGCAGGGAGATCAGCTGGTCTTCGTCGGAGATTTGGTCGCCAAGGGCCCGGATTCACGCGGGGTTATTCGGCTAGCCCGTGATCTCGAAGGAAAAGCGGTCCGAGGAAACCACGATCAGCATTGCCTCCGTTGGTGGGATGCCAAGCAACGTGGAGAGCCGCTCCCCGAGCTCCGTGATGCCCATCAGCGGGTCGTGGACCAGCTCGAAGAGGAGGACTGGACCTGGCTTGCCGGTCACCCCCTGTGGCTCGAGCTTTCCGAGCACGACGCACTGGTGGTTCACGCCGGGCTTCTCCCGGACCTGCCTCTCGAAGACCAAGATCCCGACGACCTGATGAACATGCGGAGCATTCTCGACGACGGGACGGCGTCCAGTGACTACGAAGAAGGTGAGCCCTGGGCGTCGCTCTGGCCGGGGCCGCGGCTCGCGCTCTTCGGGCACGACGCGATCCGTGGGCTTCAGCGCTACCCGCATGCATTCGGCCTCGACACCGGATGTGTCTACGGAGGCTGGCTTACGGGGCTCTGGCTTCCCGGCCGCGATCTGGTCTCGGTGCCCGCACGCGCGACCTGGGCCGAACCGGGGGAGAGCTAGCGTGGCGGAAGTCTTCGTATGCACCGCGGACGAGCTGATCACCGGGGTCATCCGGGCCGCACATCTCGGTCACGACGATAGCGGCTTGCCGATCATGGCCCTCGTGCTTCGTGACGAGACCGGGACGGTCCGTGCGTATCGAAACCTCTGCAGGCACCTCCCGGTTCCGCTCGATGGTGGAACGGGCGAGCTGTTGAGCCAGGACGGAGCCCACCTCATCTGCGGGACCCACGGCGCCACCTATCGGCTGATCGATGGATACTGCGTCGACGGCCCGTGCGAAGGTCTCGCACTTCAGCGCCTGTATTGCCGCGAGCGCGATGGCGATCTCTACGTGTCAGACTCGCCTTGATTTCGGGTCCGCTGAGTCAGCCGGCTTTTTCTTGCTTCGCGCTCCAAGCGGCAGGGGATGACAGGGGGCCGACCTCGGCCCAGGGCTTGTCTTCGCTGTGTCGAATGACTTGCGGGCGTGCGGTGAGCACGTCGGCGCCGTCGCGCGTGACCAGCACGGTATGCTCGAACTGCGCCGAGAGGGAGCGGTCGAGCGTGAGCACCGTCCACCCGTCGTCCATCAGCTCGGTCTGGTAGCCACCGGCATTGATCATCGGCTCGATGGTGAACACCATGCCCGCCTTCATCCGCTTGTCTTTGCCGCGCTTGCCGAAGTGCGGGATCTGCGGTGGCATGTGGAACTCGCGTCCAACCCCATGTCCGACATAGTCACGCACCACCGAGCATCCCCGGCCCTCAGCGTACTCCTGTATTGCGGCGCCGATGTCGCCGATACGCTTGCCGTGCTTCACCTCGGCGATTCCGAGCTCGAGGCAACGACGTGCCGTCTCGACGACGTAGATGGCCTCGTCGCCCGGTTGGCCTACGTAGAAGGTGACGCTGGTGTCCCCGTGGTAGCCGTGCTCGGTCGGGAGATACGTCGTGACGTCGACGTTGACGATGTCGCCGTCCTTGAGGATGTAAGGCCCCGGGATGCCGTGACAGACGCAGTCATTGACGCTGGTGCAGACGCTCTTCGGGAAGCCTTTGTAGTCGAGCGGCGACGGATAGGCGTCGCGCGAGACGATGTAGTCGTTCACGAACCGATCGATCGCGTCGGTGGTGATGCCAGGCTCGATCATGTCCCCGACCGCCGTGAGGCAGTCCGCTGCCAATTGGCAGGAACGCCGCATGTCTAGAAGCATGCGGGGGGTCATGAGCTCGATTGCGGACAACGTGAACCTTAGGCGCCTGAGTAGGGGTTCTAAGACTTAGTCGCAAATTGTCCAGAAAATCCCGGCCTCGCGACGTTCGTGCGCGTACCCAGAAATAGCGACCGCGAGGGGAGTTTTCTTGTTATCGTCGGCCCACGGAGGAAACGGCCATGATCCGATTCACGGTGGTGTCATTTGCACTGGTCGTCTTGCTCGCGCCGGCAAGAAGTGCGGTTGCCCAGACGGTCTACGAAGAGGGCAATTTCGATCTCGCGAAGTGGACCCTCTTCGGCCCCTTCATCACCCCCGAGGACAATCTCGGCGGCGGCGCCTTCGACGCGGCAGCGCCCGCCAGCGGTGGCAATCCGGGTGGCTATCTTCGTATCTCGATCGAACATGTGTCCGTGCCCCTGGGCAGCTCGTTCCTGGCCTGGGCCTTGTTCATCAACGACGAGGCCGAGTACCAACCGACAAGCCAAGGTGCTATCCAGCGCGTGGACTTCGACTTCGATGCCCGCTTGGCCCCCGACGGTCGGAACGCACGGACCGTGACGCTAGCGGTCGAACAGGACGGCTTTGTGTGGGCTGCGATCGAGCCGAGGTTGTCCGTCGACGATAGAAGCTGGTTGCCGAAGTGGATATCCGGTTTGGAGGCCGCCGACTTCGTCGTCGGGAACTGGGGTGAGCAAGACCAGCCGGGCAACCCAGATTTTTCCGAAACCGCCTCCCCGATCAAGTTCGGAATCGCACAAGGCCAATCCTGCCCGGTCACGTCGGATTGCCGCACAATCATTCCGCTAGAGCTCGACATCGACAACTGGAGGGTGGCGGTCAACGAGAGCGGTTACAGCCTCACGCTATCGGTCGCTGAGACGGCCAGTCCCGGGCCGCTGACCGATTTGCCCTTGCAGTTCCGGGTCAGCGCGAAGGTGCGCAACACGACGTCACCCGACTTGAGCGACCTCACCGTGCGCTTCCTCTTGCCGAAGGAGGAGCTGGCGGACTTCACGATCCCAGAGGATGAGTGCATTCCGGATTCTGCGAGCCGGAACGATTTCGTGATCGCTGATTGTGCAGTGCCGGGTCCCGTCGGGCCGGCGAGCACCGAGACGGTCGAGGTGCCGACAGCGGGGATCTCCGTCGGCTACGCGGCCGTCGTTCCCGCCGCTCCCCCCGTTCCCGATGCTGGCCCCCCGCCCCCCTCCGACAGGGCTGTCTTCACTTACAAGGCCGGCGTCCTGCCCTTGGTGGGCACCGACCCTGACCCCGCCAACGACGTTGCGGATCTAGTCGACGTCGTGGTCTGCAACCCTACCGGGATGGACCCAGTGACCGTGGACGACATCACCGACTGTGACGACCTGATGACCGGCGGCACATCAGGTTCTGGCGGCGGAGCTGGCACCGGTGGTACGGATATGGGCGGCAGTAGTGATGGCTGTGGCTGCGACGTCGTGGCCACGAACGGCTCCGCACCCTGGCTCCTGATCCTGGGTCTCGCCGGCGCAGCGGTTTGGCTACGCCGACGCTATCGCCACATCTAGGCCGCGCCGACACGGAACTTCGAGTCGTCCGCCGGGTGGAGGTCGGGACACGCTGGCCCTCCCCGTTTGTCCGCGGCCCCAGTGTCCACGTGAGTCTGTGGGCGGGTTTGACCCGTCGCCCCCTTGGCACTATCTAGCCGCCCGAGAGGACTTGAACGGCTTTTCGATGCCAGATACTTACAACAACGTCCCGATGAGTGACGGCATGGCGGAGCGCACCGTCAAGGAAGACGCCTTCTGGAGCGGGCCGAAGCTCGTCATCCTCGGCTTCGTGACGCTTGGCCTCTGCTTTGGCCTGCTTTGGGCGATGGCGGAAGGCATCATCGGCCCGGAGCAACACGAGGCCGATTGGGGCAACGAAACCCACATGCTTCAGCCGGGCGGCGGCCCCCTCGATTGAATCAGGGCGGCGAGCCTTGATTCAGTCGAAATCGAAATCGAGCTCCTCGGGCTCCTCGCTTTTGAGCGAGTCGTCTTCGCCCGGCTCGAAGGTGGCTTCGGAATAGAGATCGTCGAGGGACCAGCCGGCCTTGTGGTGGCGTCGGAGCTCTTCGCGCTCGAACTCGGCCAGTGAGAAATAGTTCTTCGGTCCTTTCGGCCGCATGTCTCCCCCTTTTCAGCAGCCTGCCAACCGAGTCTGGTATGGCAAATGACTACTTTGTCCTACACTGCAGCACACCCTACTCACCGGGATCGAGATCGCAAAAAAAACGGGCGAGATTGAAACCAACCGGCCGCGCTGGTAGACGCAGTCCATGAGTCGGGTGGTTGCGATCGCCAATCAAAAGGGCGGCGTCGGGAAGACGACGACCGCGGTGAACCTCGGAGCCAGCCTCGCGGTGGCGGAGCAGCGCGTCCTTTTGGTCGACCTCGACCCGCAGAGCAACGCCTCGACCGGTGTCGGTTGCGACCCGGGCAATGAAGAGATGGAGGGCTCCTACGAGCTCCTCCTGCGCGAGATCGAGACCGCCGACGCCATCTACGAGACCGAGATGCCCTACTTGCACATCATCGCGGCGACGCAGGACTTGGTTGGCGTTGAACGCGACCTGCTCCATTCGGACGACGCCGCCACGCGGCTTCGCGACGCCCTCGGCTCGGTGCGCGACGACTACGACTTCATCGTGGTCGACTGCCCGCCCTCGCTCGGCATGCTCACGATCAACGCCTTGACGGCGGCCGACTTGGTCATCGTGCCATTGCAATGCGAGTACTACGCGCTCGAGGGGCTATCGCAGCTGGTTGGCACGATCGAACGCGTGCGTGCCTCGGTCAACGAAGACCTCGAGATCCACGGCGTGTTGCTGACCATGTTCGATTCGCGGAACAACTTGGCCAACGAAGTGGCCGAAGAGGTGCGTCGCCACTTCCGCGTCTATGACACGATTATTCCCCGAAATGTGAGGCTCGCCGAAGCTCCCTCCCACGGAAAGCCAGTCATCCTGTATGATGCGTCCTCGCGGGGTTCCTATACGTACTTGAACCTCGCTCGAGAGCTGCTCGATGATCTGGAGGTAGCGGCGTAGTGGCGCGAAGACGGTTGGGGCGTGGGTTGGATGGCTTGCTTCCGGCAGCGCCGCCGGCCTCGGAACGCTCCGCAAAGAACACCGCAGCGATCGAAGACCTGCACCCGGGACAGATGCAGCCCCGCACGCGTATGGACGCGGAAGCCTTGGCGGAGCTTGCGGCTTCGATCCGTGAGCACGGGGTGTTGGAGCCGGTCCTGGTGCGTAAGCGGTCTCCGGGCGGCTTCGAGATCATCGCGGGGGAGCGGCGGTGGCGCGCCGCGCAGCAGGCCGGGCTCAAGGAGCTGCCGATCTTCGTGCATGACCTCAACGACGAGGCGGCCTTCGAAGCGGCTCTCGTCGAGAACCTCCAGCGCGAAGACCTCAACCCGATGGAAACCGCGCGTGCATTTCAGCGGTTGGTCGACGACTACGGTTACACGCAAGAAGCGATCGCGACCAGGGTCGGCAAAGAACGGTCGACGGTCGCCAACGCCCTGCGCCTTCTGAAGCTTCCAAAAGACATCATGGACATGGTCGAGGATGGTCAGCTCAGCGAAGGCCACGCCCGCGCCCTGCTCTCGGCCCCCAACGTGAGCACCATGAAACGGCTCGCACGGAACGCGGTCTCGAAGGGCTGGAGTGTGCGCGAGGCCGAGCGGCACGCCCGTAAGGTGGCCCGAGGGAATGGCGATGGCGCCGCCAAGGCGAAGGCCGGCAAGAGCGCGAACGTTCGCGACCTCGAACATCGGCTTTCCCTCGCCCTCGGCTCGACGACCACGATCCACGAAAGCGGCAAAGAGCGCGGCCAGATCCGCATCCACTACGCGAGCTTCGACGAGCTCGACCGAATCATCGCGAAACTCACCTAGGAGCCGGGTGATGGATGGCGCAGTTTCACCAGCGAAGCCGCCCCTTGGTAGCTGGGATTGGCTGACCGAGACGGGCGGCGTGCTGACCGCCAAAGAGCGGCTTGCGCTGGTTCCGTCTCTGGCCAAGACGTTCGGGCGATTTTCCTTCGACCGGCTCCGACTCGCGATCGGCGCTCGCGCGCGGCATGGGTTGAGTGCAGAAGACCTTTGGCCGGTACGCCCCGACTCCCAGTTGATTCGCCACGCAGAGGAAGAAGCCCGCGATCTCCAGTCCGTGCCGGTGGTGAACCATGGCTATCGTACGTGGGTCTTCGGTGTGGCGCTCGCCAAGCTCGATGACGCTGTGATCGACCCTGAGCTCTTTCACGCGGGATCGCTGCTTCACGACCTGGGGCTCGAGCACATCCAACCCGGGCAGTGTTTCACCCGTCGAAGCGCAGAGTCGGCAGAAGCCGTCGCGGAGCGATCTGGTCTCGATCGGGCTAGGGCGCTCGAGATGATGAACGGTATCGCCATGCACATCACCCCTGGGCTCCAGCCTGCAGGCAGCGCGCTCGGGTTCTACTTGCAGGCTGGCGCTATGGCGGACCTCGCCGGCCTTCGCGCCTGGCAGCTACCCAAGGATCTGCGCGCCCGCGCTGACCAAGCCTATCCTCGCGAGCGGGTGCACGAAGTGCTCTCCCGGTGTTGGCACGCCGAGGCCAAAGCGGTTCCGAACGGTCGGGCCCACTTCGCGGACAAGTGGGGCGGCTTTTCGCGCATCGTCAAGTGGTTTCCCGTCGCGAAGTAGCATTCGAGATTGCACTATCGCGCGCGCGCCTCGGCTGCGTCGACGGTGTTGCTGAGCAACATGGCGATCGTCATTGGGCCCACGCCGCCTGGCACGGGAGTGATGTAGGAGGCGTGCTTCGACGCTCCTTCGAAGTCGACGTCTCCCGTGAGTGAGCCGGCTTCCAGGCGGTTGATCCCCACATCGATGACCACTGCGCGTTCTTTGATCCAATCCCCTTTGACGAGATTCGGGCGGCCGACGGCGGCGACGACGATGTCGGCTTCACGAACGCGGTGGGCTAGGTTTTCGGTCCGCGAGTGGGCAATGGTGACCGTCGCGTGCTTCTCGAGCAGCATCAGGGCGATCGGTTTGCCGACGAGCGTGCTCCGTCCGAGCACGAGGGCGCGCTTGCCTTTGGGATTGCAGCCGACATGCTCGAGCATTCGCATGCAGCCACTCGGGGTGCACGGCCGGAGGCCCTTTCGACCGACCACCAGCAACCCCGCGTTGAACGGATGCAAGCCATCGACGTCTTTGCTGGGGTCGATGGCGTCGACGATCATCTGGTCGTCCAGATGGTCCGGCAACGGGAGCTGCACCAGGATGCCGTCGATGTCTGGAGCGGCGTTGAGCTCCGCGACGAGGGCCAAGAGGTCTGCCTCGGTGGTTTCCGCCGGGAGCCGATGGACCTCACCGGCGATCCCGGCTTTGCCCGCGGCCCGCTCCTTGTTTCGGACGTAGACCTGGGAGGCGGGGTCTTCGCCCACCAACACCACGTGGAGCCCGGGCGCCCTTCCATGCTTGGCGGCAAACGCCTCCGCTCGGGTTTTGACCTCCGCCCGCACCTCTTTGGCGAGCGCCTTGCCGTCGATCAGCTCAGCCATGGCCGGGGTGTAACAGCTGCCCCTTCCCCGCTCAAACCACCGGTGCCGGTGGAAATCGCGGCTTGGCGTGGTATGCCGCGTGGCCATGTTCGAGCCCGTGTCTCCCCAGGTTTCGTTCCCCGAGCTCGACGCGATCCATCTCGCGTTTTGGGAGGACACCCGCATTTTCGAAAAGACCCTCGAGGGCGGCGCCGACAAGCCCCCGTTCATCTTCTACGAGGGGCCTCCAACGGCGAACGGCATGCCCCACCCCGGACACGTCATGACCCGCGTCATGAAGGACGTGTTTCTTCGCTACCGCACGATGGGTGGCTACTACGTGCCGCGCCGCGCCGGGTGGGACACACATGGGCTGCCGGTCGAGGTCGAGGTCGAAAAGGCACTCGGGATCAGCGGCCGCGACGCGATTCAAGCCTACGGGGTCGAAGCCTTCAGCAGGCAATGCATCGACTCGGTGTTCAAGTACATCGACGAGTGGCAGGAGATGACCCGTCGCATCGGGTTTTGGCTTGACTTCGACGACGCGTACGTGACCTTCCACAAGTCTTACGTCGAGAGCGTCTGGTGGGCGCTGTCCGAGATGTTCGAAAAGGGCCTTCTCTATCAGGGCTACAAGGTCGTTTGGTGGTGGCCACAGGGCGGCACGGCTCTTTCTGCTGGCGAGGTCGGCCAGGGCTACAAGACCATCGACGATCCCTCGGTGATGATTCGTTTTCCTGTCGTCGACGAGGACAACACCTCGTTTCTCGCCTGGACGACGACCCCCTGGACCCTTCCCTCCAACATCGCCCTCGCGGTCGACCCCGAAACCTCATACGCGACGGTGGAGGTCGAAGGCGAGCACCTGATCGTGGCCGAAGCCCTGGTCGAAAAGGTGCTGGGCGAAGAGGTCACCGTCGTCGCGAAGCGCAAGGGCTCGGAGCTCGTCGGGATGCGGTACGAGCCGCCCTTCCGATACGCCGAGCCCGAAGGAGGCCCCGCGTGGGAGGTGGTCGAGGCAGACTTCGTGTCGCTCGACAGCGGCACTGGCCTCGTTCACTTGGCCCCCGCCTTTGGCGAGGACGACTTCCGCGTCTGCAAGGACAAAGGGATGGGCTTTTTGCAACTGATGAACCCAGACGGCACGTTTCCAGCAACCGTGACCGATTTTGCGGGGCGGTTTTGCAAAGAGGCGGACCGAGACATCATTCGGAACCTTCGATCGCGTGGATTGCTTTTCAAGGAAGAGGTTTACCGACACGACTACCCGTTTTGTTGGCGCGCGATGGATGACCCGCTCATTCAGTATGCGCGACGCTCATGGTTCATCCGCACGACCCAAGAGATCGAGCGCGTCAAGGAGAACAACCGGGCCATCCACTGGGAGCCCGAGCACATCAAGACCGGGCGCATGGGGCAGTTCCTCGAAGGCAATGTCGATTGGGCGCTGTCGCGCGAGCGTTTCTGGGGGACGCCGCTTCCGATCTGGGTGAACGACGAGACAGGCGCCGTCGAGTCGGTGGGTTCCGTCGCCGAGATCCTCGAGCGCAATCCGAAGGCGTTTGGGCATTTCGAAAAGGCCAAAGCCAAGGACCCGTCCCTTCAAGATCACTTGATGGTGCACAAGCCGTGGGTGGACGAGGTGACCTGGGTCAAGAACGGCGAGCCCGGGGTCTACCGGCGGGTGCCCGAGGTCATCGATTGTTGGTTCGATTCGGGGTGCATGCCCTTTGCGCAGTGGGGGTACCCGCACCGGGGCCAGGACGAGTTTCAACGCTCCTTCCCGGCGGACTTCATCACCGAGGCCGTCGACCAGACGCGCGGCTGGTTCTACTCGCTGATGACGATCAGCACCCTGATGTTTCCAGCGCAAGAGGTGCCCCACCCCTTCAAGAACTGTGTGGTGATGGGGATCATCACCGACGAAAAAGGAAAGAAGCTCAGCAAGCGCGACAAGAACTACACCGACCCCCTGGTGCTCATGGATCGGGTTGGCGCCGATGCCGTGCGCTGGGCGCTCTACGCAGGAACCGTACCGGGGCAGAACACCCGCTTCTTCGACGCCGCGGCGACCGACGCGGTCCGCGAGTTCCTGCTCAAGATTTGGAATGTCTATAGCTTCTTCGTCACCTACGCGAATATCGACGCCTGGACGCCGACCGCCGACCGGCCTCCACTTTCCGAGCGTTCGGACATGGATCGCTGGCTGCTCGCAAAGCTCGACGCCACCGTGCGGGCGGTCCGGCGCGAGCTCGATGACTATAAGAGCCACATGGCGGTTCGGCACTTGCTTACGTTCGTCGATGGCCTGTCGAATTGGTATGTGCGGCGAAGTCGTGCGCGGTTTTGGGCCGCCGACGACAGCGCGGACAAACGTGCGGCGTTCAGCACGCTCTATGAGGCGCTCGTCGATTTGATCAAGCTCACTGCTCCGTTCACGCCTTTCATGACCGAGACGCTCTTTCAGAATTTGGTGCGCAACAACGATCCTTCCGCCCCCGAATCGGTGCACCTAGCCTCGTTCCCCGAGCCCGATGATGCGCGGGTGGACGACGCGCTCCGCCACACGGTCGAACAGGTCCGCAATGTGGTCAACCTGGGCCAGCGGGTCCGCAACGAGAACAAGCTCAAGGTTCGCCAGCCTCTGGCCGAAGCGATCGTCGTGGTGGCCGACGATGGCGAGCGCGCCGCGATCGATGGCTTTTCGGACGCGATTCGTGAGGAGCTCAACGTGCGATCCCTTGGGTTCACACAGGAGCCCGAAAAGTATGTCGAGTTCGAGCTCGTGCCGAACTTCCGCGTGCTCGGCCCAAAGCTCGGCAAGCAAGTCCCGGCATGCAAGAAGGCACTCGCAGAGTCCGATGGCTCGGAGCTCTACGCCGAGATGGAGGCCAATCAAAAGATCCGGGTCGAGCTTCCCGATGGCCCGATCGAGCTCACCCCCGACGAGGTCGAGGTTCGGCTCACCGCCCGCGAAGACTTCGCTGCCGCCTCGGGTGCTGGCCAAGTTGTGGTTCTCGACACCCGAATCGACGACGACCTCCGCCGCGAGGGCATGGCGCGCGAGGTGATCAACCGCATTCAACGTGCGCGAAAGGCGATGGACCTCCCCTACGAGGCCCGCATCGAAGTCAGCTGGAAGGCCGACGGCGAAGTCGCACAGGCGATCGAGGAGCACGCCGAGCGCATCGCCGGCGAAACCTTGGCCACCCGCTTCGAGTCCGGCGACGCCAAGGGCGCCACCGTCGAAGAAACCGAGATCGAAGGAACGACGCTCCGGCTCGGGATCACCACGGCCCCAGCCTGACACTGACGCTACGTTAGCGTCGGCTCGGGGCAACTGGGCGCCCGATCATGCCGCCAATGCGAAAGAGGGAAATCGCGTTCCAGTCGCGTGCAGCTGGCGTTGCGGTGAGGCACGGGTTTCACAGCGCTGTGAAGGCGAAGACACACCACGGTGGGACACAACGCAGCCCTCTGACGTGGCTGCTCGCGCTGGTGCTCCTCGGCGTGATTCGACCTTGGCAATCACGCTCGAGAGTGAGGCTCACAGACCGATGACCGGTTTGCCCTCGCGTGATAGACTGCCTTGATGCGCGTCCTCAGTCGATGTCTCATCGTCGCTGCCGGGCTCACCATCATCGGTTGCGCCAGCTCAGAGTCCGGCGCCAACGCGAAGCTTCAATGCGGATGCGTTCGCAACAGCTTTGATGAAGGGTTCCTCGACCGCACGCTGCCCGATGGAACGGCGTGCACGAACGCTGCGGTGGGCGGATGCAGTTGCCTCGCGAGCGAGTGCCAAAATTTCTGCGCATTCGACATGTGTCAGCCCGAGTGCGAGACCAACGAAGACTGCAACGCCGAGAACTTCGAGTGCAACGGGCTCGTCGACGCCGAGTTCGGAAGCCTCGGGATGTTCTGCGAGTTCGTCGCGCCTTGCCCCGAAGGTACGACGGGCTGCCCCTGCGGCCCGGGCGGCGCATGCAGCGCTTTCGGTGATCGACTGGAGGCGTTTTGTGATAGCGAGAACATCTGTCGCGTCAACGACCTCTGCACTTCCGGATGTCGCCAAGGAAGCGTGTGCTGCGGCGGCGCACTCTGCAGTGGGGACTGCATCGGCACGCCTTGCTGCTAGTCAAATGAGGGGATCGTGAGCTTGAACCGTCGGCTGGAGGCGTGGATTCGCGCTGGAATCATCGACGAGGGTACCTCGGACCGGATCCGTGCGTTTGAAGAGGCCCGCAAGCGACCGACGGCCCTCTACGCGCTCGTCGGCCTCGGGGCGCTGGCGATCGGGATCGGGTTCGTCGCGATCGTCGCCGCCAACTGGGATGCCATCCCATCGGCGGTCAAGCTCGGTGTCGATCTGCTCATCGGAGTTGCATTGGCGTTCGGCATCGAGCGCTTGCTCCGGCGCGATGAAGGCTGGAGCGCCGAAGGCCTGGTGATCGTCTACTACCTCTTCGTCCTCGCTTCGATCGGGCTCATCGGACAGGTTTACCAACTCGGCTCGCCCCTCCGCGTTGCCCTCGGCGTTTGGTCGCTCGCGACCTTGCCGCTGCTGTTTCTTGCGCGAAGTCGTTTCGCCGGTGGGCTTTGGGCGGCGGGCCTGATCACGACCTACGTGGCCAATGCGTACGAATGGATCGAGCTTGCCAAGGACGCAGACCGCCCCGATCTATCGGTGTCGCTCGGCGTCGCGCTGCCAGTCCTGATCTTCGGGTTGAGTTGGGTGCTTCGTCGATCGAGCGACAAGGTCTCTCGAACGTTTCAAGAGGTTGCCTGGGTTGTCCTGGCCGTCGGCGCCTTCGCCGGGAGCTTCACTTGGTATGTGAGGATCCAGCCCGAACATCTCGTCACCTGGGGTGCCGGGGTCACTATCGTCCTCGTCGCGGTGCCCATCCTATTTGGAAGAGCCCTGTTCGGGAAACGCTCGGTTCTAGCTTCTGCGACCCTCGTTGTGGTCGTGATCACACTCCTGCTGCCCCTCGTCATGACGCACGGAAGTCTCAGGCTCGTCGGCGGTCTCGTGGGCCTTGCAGTTCTTGGGTTCTTCGCGTTTGCAGCGTACTCGATCGGCCACCATGCGGCGTTCAGTATTCTGACGGCGGCGATAGGAATCCGAATGGTGACCATTTACTTCGAGGTTTTCGGCTCGTTGATGAGCACCGGACTTGGCATGGTCACGGGTGGTGTGCTCACCCTGTTGATCGCGTGGCTCTGGGCCCGCACGTCGTCGAGGCTCAAAGACACGTTTGACGTGGAGAAGGCCCATGCCCAATAAGGCCTGGCGTTGGTTTGCCCTCGTGCTCCCGCTCTTGGTGCTGGGCGTAGGCATCGTGCGCGGCGAACACGCGATTCGGACGGGCGAGCCATGGCGCTTCGATATCGGCGGCTACGATCCGCGAGACCTTTTGCGTGGGCACTACCTGCTCTTTCGCGTAGAGCTGCAGCTGGGAGAGCCCCATGACGAAGTCGCCGAGGGAGCGGAATGTGCCTGCCTCGAGCGAACCCCCGACGACGCGGCACCGATTCTTCGCCCGGCCTCCTGTTCGTTCGCGCGGGCGAGCTGCGACAGCTTCGTTGTCCGCGGCGAGCTCGAAAAGCTCGACCGATTCTACATTCCCGAGGCAAGGGCACGAGAGCTCGAGAAAATCCTACAAGACGCCGCCGCGCGTGATGCCGCGCAAATCCTAGTCAGAATCAACCGCAATGGAACCCCCACGCTGGTCGACCTCCTCGTAGACGGCACCCCGATCGGCCAGTAGCGGTGACTATCCCCTTTGCCAGCGGGTCCAAAGGACGGCGACTAGCGCTAGCGCGGCGATTCCGAGGGCCTGGGACGTGCTGAGGCCTAGAAGCTCTCCGCGTTCGTCCGCGCGCCAGAACTCCAGCACGAACCGCAGGATCGCGTACAAGCCGAGGAAGGCGAGCATCACTTGGCCTTGGAACTTCTTTCTCGGACGGAGCCAGAGCAGGTACGCCGCGATCAGGGCGCAACCGATCGCTTCGTAGAGTTGGGTCGGGTGGACCGGGAGCGACTCGAGTCCCGGCTGTGGCAGCAACCCGGCACGCCATTGCGATTCGCTTGCCGGCGAAAACGCGGGGAAGCGCAGGCCGAGGGCTCCGTCGGTGTGCGTGCCGAAGCAGCAGCCGCCGAGGAAGCAGCCGATGCGACCGAAGATCAGACCGACACAGATGCCGATTCCGGCGATGTCCACGCCCTTGCGTAGCGGGACTCCCTCGCGCTTCACGAACCAAACGCCGAAGACCGACGCGGCGATCAGGCCGCCATAATAGGCAAGCCCCCCTCGCCAAAACGCTGCCCATGCCAAGCAGTCGCGCTCCGCGGGTTGGCAAACCTGTCGAACCGGGTCCCAGATCGCCTCGGCTTCGCGACACTGTGCGGCGGTGATCTCCCAGGCTACGCGAGTCGGATCGGTACATAGATGCACGTAGTCCCAGAAGTAACCGTCTGCGAAGACGTGAAGCGCACGAGCGCCGAGCACGCCGAAGATCACGGAGAAGAGCCCGAGGTCGATGAAGGTGTTCGGGTCGATTCCCTCTTGCTTGGCGAGGCGCGCGCAAAGCCAAGTTGCGACCGCAAAGCCGACCAGGAGCATCGTGAAGTATGCCGGAATGGGCTCTCCGAAGATCTCCGCGAGAGTCGGAAACATTCAGCGCGAGCCTAGCACGAGCATCTACTTGGCTGGTTGTGCGGCTCGTTCACGTTCGCGCCTTCCGTCGATGAAGCCGTCGATCAGAATCAAGGCGACACCGATCGTAATCCAGGCGTCGGCAATGTTGAACGTCGGGTAGGCCCACCGGTCGTTCAGATGGAAGCGTATGAAGTCGACGACGTATCCGAATCGTACGCGGTCGACGAAGTTGCCGATCGCGCCCCCAACGATCAAGGGAACACTCCACGCGAAGAGCCTCCCACCGCGACCTCCAGCAAACATCCAAAGAAGCAAGACGACCGCCCCCACGGCGGCGAAGTAGAAAACCCCTTTGCGGACCATAGAGGGCATGTCCCGCATGAAGCCAAATGCAGCGCCGCAATTTTCGGCGTATCGGAATTCGAGATAGCCATCGACCAGCACCACGGGCGGACGCTGGGTTCTCTGCTGGCGGATGTGACCGTATTCATCGGGCTCGCAGGCCGGGTCTGACGCGTGCGCCGACGGCTGGGAGAGGCGGTCCAGAGCCCAGTGCTTGGTACCCAGATCAATGCCGGCAAGAACCGCGGTCGCGATCAGGCAGAGTAACAGGGCCTTCCGAGAACGAGGAGCGCGAGACACGGCGCCGGACTCTAACAGTCCGATCTCGCCCGTCAAATTCGGCCTTTCGCCTGTCATTCTTTCGAAGATGTCGCCGCCCCGTGCGCAAGCCGCCGCCCTTCGCGCAGATGCCGAAATGCGTTGATGCCCCATCGCGTCGCAAAGTAGAGAGGAATGCCGGTCAGCAGCCCGAAGATGAAGCCTCCCAACCAAAGCTCGTCGCCGGTGCTGAGCAATACCCGGCCGGCGTCCATCCAGAAATCGCGGTTGAAAAGGGGTTCGAGCCCCGTCTCCTTCAGGGCGTGGCCAGTCTTTCCGAGCCATGCCTCGATGGTGTCTTCCGTCACCAAGCTCCCGCCGTCTTCGGGATGCAAGATCGTCTCACCCACGCTCCAAGTCGTGTAGTAGAGCGGCACCGCCGTGAAAGGATTGCTGATGAAGAGGATCGGAATGCCAGACACTTTGTTCGCACCTAGCAGGGTCGCAACGAGCAGGTAGAAGATGATCTGAAGCCCCAAGGTCGGTGTGAATGCGATCATCGCGCCGATGAAGACGCCCCAGGCAATGCGATGCGGCGTGTCATCGAGGTGCAAGATGTTGTGAAAGACGAGCTGCTGCAGGCGTCGCCAAAGCTCGGTCGCATTCATTCCGCTTCACCCCAGCCACCACCGCCCGGCGTTTCGATGCGCAGCACGTCCCCTGGTGAAACCTCGATCGATACCCGATGTGGGAGCTCTGTGCCGTTCAAAAGATTCATGCCTGCGGCCCCGGGGCCGCCGCCGCGCATACCATAGGGCCGGGTCACGCGCCGCTCGGAGAGCACCGAAACACGCATCGGAGCGAGGAACTCCAATTCGCGGACGAGCCCGTCGCCACCCGGATGCAACCCCTCCCCGCCCGAGCCCTCGCGAAGCTCGAAGCGCCGAATCCGGACCGGAAAGCGGGTTTCGAGTACCTCGGGGTCGGTGCACTTCGAGTTGGTCATATGGGTATGCACTCCCGAGGCGCCAGCGCGATTCGCAGTAGCTCCCGCCCCGCCGCCCAGGGTCTCGTAGTACGCGAGCTGATCGTCGCCGAAAGTAAGGTTGTTCATGGTGCCCTGGCTTGCGGCGGCGAGACCGAGTGCCCCGAAAAGTACATCCACGATGCGTTGCGAGGTTTCGACATTGCCGGCCGCGACCGCGCGCCAAGGCTCAGGGGCGAGAAGCGAGCCTTCGGGGATTCGGATCGTGACCGGGCGCAGGCACCCGCTGTTGAGTGGGATCGGCTTGCCGACGAGGACGCGCAACACGTAGAGCACCGCAGCGACCGTGACCGCTTTGGGCGTGTTGAGATTGCTGTCGACTGCCGAGTCGGTCCCTTCGAAGTCAATTTCCATCGAGCGGCCGCGGACCGTCACCCGCACCGCGATGCGCGTGCCGTCGTCGAGGCGATCTTGGAACGCATGGACTCCGTCGTCGAGTCCCTCGATCGCGGCAGCGGTGAGATCGGCCGCGTTGTCTTGGATGTGTTGCATGTACGCTGCAACGACCTTCAGGCCGTATCGATCGAGAAGATCCGCGAGAAGTTGCACGCCTTTTTCATTGGCTGCGATTTGGGCCTGTAGGTCCGCCAGGTTCTCGTCAGGCCTGCGCGCGGGATGCATGCCGGTCGTCAACACTTGGGCGAGCAGCACCTCGTCGAGCTTGCCGTCCTCGACGATTCTGAGGTTCCGAAAAATGACTCCCTCCTCGTCGAGACGCGTCGAGAAAGGCGGCATCGACCCGGGAGTCAATCCTCCGACATCCGCGTGATGACCCCGGGATGCCACGACGAATCGAAGACGACCGGCCTCGTCGTGCGCTGGCGTCACGACCGTGATGTCCGGCAGGTGGGACCCCCCCGCGGCCGGGTCGTTCGTGACATAGACATCGCCCGGGCGCGTGCTTGGATGGGCTGAGAGCACGGCCCGTACCGATTCCCCCATGGCGCCGAGATGCACCGGGATGTGCGGCGCGTTCGCCACGAGGCCGCCATCCGCATCGAAGACGGCACATGAAAAGTCCAACCGGTCGCGGATGTTCGTGCTCAGCGCAGTACGCTGGAGCACCACCCCCATCTGTTCGGCAATCGATTTGAACTGGTTGTTGAAGACCTCGAGAAGCACGGGATCGACGTGCGTGTGGGCCGCTTCGTCGTGTCCCTCGGCGCTCATGTCTCGCAAAACCAGATAGTCGCGAGGGTCCCGCACCCCGACGAAGCCCGCTTCGATCACGACTGTACCGGTCTCGCCGAGCACCAGGGCGGGCCCCGGGACCTCCGTGTCTATCGGAACGTTCTCTCGCTTGTAGACCGGCGCCTCGACCATGACGTCACCGGACCACAGGGTCGTGGTGCGTTCGGGCTGGCCGCTTCCCGGTTCGACGCTCGGCAGCGAGGGCTTTTGACCCGAGAGCTCGACCCGCACGCGCAATGTCGCGGCTTCGATGGAATGCTCCGGTCGCGTGTATCCGAACTCCAGGCGATGCCTCGCCTCGAAGGCCCTGCGCATTTCGATCGGTTCAGCCAGCTCGACGGTCAGCGCCGTCTCGGTGCCTCGATATCGAAGTGCGACCCGTCGGTTGAATGTCCATCGTGAGTCGGCGCCCGCATCCCGTGCAAGCGCGGCCCGGCCTGCGGTCTCGAGCTCTTGAAATGAGCTCTCCCAACCGGAGACGGTGACGGCCTCGAGCTCGACGCGGCCCGCGTCGCGCTCTCCATGCCATTCGAAGTTGGCGACCCCCATTCCGAACGCGGAAAGCGCGCCGGCGTATGGATGGAACACGAGTTTCCGAATCCCCAAACGCCGCGCCACCCAGCAGGCGTATTGTCCTCCGGCACCGCCGAACACGATCATGGCGTGCGTGCGCACATCGTGACCGCGGCCGACCGAGACTTTTTGAATCGCGGCCGCCATGTTCTCGACGGCAATGCGCAGGAATCCGCATGCGACTTCCACTGGGCTCTTTGCCATTCCCAGCGCAGCCAAGGTTTCGGCGATTTGTTGCAGTTTGTCTCGTGCGCGCGCGTCCTCGAGTGCAAACGGGAATCGATCCGGTGCGATCCGTCCGAGGCACAGGGACACATCGGTCAGGGTTAATTCTTCCGCCTCGGGGTGGCCGTAGCAAAGGGGGCCTGGGTTCGCGCCGGCGCTCGCCGGTCCGACGATCATTCGTTGACCCTCGAGGGCACAGATCGACCCGCCACCAGCGGCAACGGTGTGGAGCTCGATCATCGGCGCCCGAATCCGAATCCCAGCGATTTGGGTCTCGAACACGCGGATCACCTCCCCTCCGTAACGAGACACGTCGGTCGATGTGCCCCCCATGTCGAACCCGATCACTTCGCCGAGGTCGAGCTCGTCGGCCACCGCCCCCGTGGCGACTGCCCCCGCGGCCGGTCCCGAGAGCACCGCGTTGCGGCCGATGAAGTGCGATGCGTCCACCAGGCCTCCGTTGCTCTGCATCATTCGCAAGCGGCCCGAACCAACTTGCTGCTCGAGTTTGTCCATGTACTGCGTGAGAAGGGGCGTGAGGTACGCGTTGGCGGTCGTCGTGTCGGTTCGACCGAGGAGCCCGAGCTCATTTGAAATTCGATGGGAAGCCGATACGTGCGCGAAGCCGACGGCCGATGTGATCTCAGCGACTCGATTCTCGAACCCCCCGTCACGGTAGGCGTGCATCAGCGCGATCGCAACCGACTCCGCACCTTCCGCCCGCGCGTGTTCGAGCGCGCGTCGGAGGGCATCCTCGTCGAGCGCATGCAATATGTGCCCATCCGCGGTCATCCGGGCGTCGACCTCGACCACCCAACCAGGAAGGACCTCGGGCTTCTCGATGTCGAGAGCAAACAGATCGGGGCGCGTTTGATCCCCGATCCGCGTGAGGTCACCGAGCCCCCGATCCGCGACGAGCGCGCACGGACAACCCCCGCGCTCGAGAAGGGCGTTGGTCGCCAGGGTCGTTCCCATCCGGATCTCGGCCGGGGGTATGGGGTCGTCCGGCCCCAGGACGAGAAGCTGGCGGATTCCGATCAGGGGTGCCTCGTCCGACGAAAGGACTTTCGCTACCCGAAGGGCTCCTGAGCCTGGGTCTCGGTGGATGCAGTCGGTGAAGGTTCCGCCGCGGTCGATCCAGAACTGGTGTCTAACGTCGTTTCTCAAATGATTCCAGATAGTTGGAATTAAGCGGTCACAAAGACGGTCACACGCCGCGAGCGTGTGCGCTCTCTACTGGAGTGGAACCTCGCGCTCTAGCTCCGCGGTCACCAGTCGGGTTCGGCGCTCGATCTCTTTCTGCCGCTCTCTCGCTGCCGCGCGGTGCCACGTATGGTAACGGGCCTGTTCGTCCATCGAGGGCCGCTCGCCGTGCCAGCCAAGGGTCTTGATCTCGCCACGCTCGGAAAGCGCCACTGCGACGTAGGGCAACTCGAGATCGGCTGCGTCGATCGGCTGTTCAATGCCGAGTAGCAGACACAACTCCATTTCAGGCGGGAACGTGTCGGGCGCTACTCTGTCCATCGCGCTTTCCGCGTCACCGGCCACGGCCACCGCGCCGTCATGCCTTGCGGCAGTCCACCGCTGTTCTTGCGGCTTCGCGCCGCCGCAGTGCTGTTGCAGAAACGCGAGCCGCTTTGGCTTCGAGGGGTAGAGGTGTTCCACCAGAGCGCTTGGCTTGGTGACGCGCCCGCACGACCGGCATTGAAGGCTGCGCGGGTTGGACTGGCCGCTGGCGCGATACTGGCCGCCGGTCAAGAAGCACGAAGGCGTGGGCGCTTCGCCCCGTTCTGCCGCTTCCTTCGCCCCGCAGTGCGGGCACGCGAAGCCTTGCGCGTAGGTTCCGGCGAGTTTGCCAACGAGAGAAACAAACGAGAAGCCGCTTTCTTTCAAAATGTGCGTGGCGCTTGTGTGCGGGCTTTCATCGCAACCTGCGGCCCACCGCGCTAGCAGCACTTCGAGTGAAGGTGTGAAGCGCGCGCAACCGGCACGCACGGTTTCAAATGGTGCTTTCGCTTTTTCACTCATGCTCGAAGCCTTCCCGCCCGGTCGTCGAAGAAGTCGGCCCGCCGCGTGCGCTGGTTTAGGTGAGCCTCGAGCTCGGCGAAGTGTTGGGCCTTCTGTGCTGCCTCGTGCTTCACCAGCAGCTCGTCCAGCCGCCGCCCGATACCTTCGACAGCGCGCAGCATGTCGCCGATCGCCGCGTCTAGGGTGCGCTGCCGCTGTTCTTGGGTTTCGGCTATCTGCGAGAGGTCGTTGTCGTGTCGCTGTTCAATGTTCATAAATCTCCTGTGGGGCTCGGCGGTTGTGGTGAGGTTAGCAGCAAACCGATCTGACGGAACGCGCGTGGGTGCGTCACAGCGGCAGCCATACCGCCATCACCAACAGTCCGAACAGCCCGCCGACAACGGCCAGCGCGAAGGATTCGTAAAGGTCCAGATAGGGATCACTCATTTCCGCCGCTCACCCATGAGCTGGCCGCCCTGCGTCCTGATGAAACACCGCCACTTGTCGTCCGCGCCGCACTGGCATTTCCGCCGGGAGCTGCGCGGTGGTTCTCGCTTCCGCCAGGCATCGAACCGAGGGAACTCGGTCTGCTGTTTCTTTGGCGGCGTCAGCGAACGCAGGTTGAGTCGCTGCGTGTCGTCCCAAAAGTTTTCGAAGTATCGGCACATCAGCCTCCCCCCGGAGGAGCCCCCGGACAGCCCGGCTCTAAGGACGAAACCGACTGTCCGGGAGGAACCCCGACGGCAGACGATCAAGAAACCGCCGCCGGGGTTTGTGTTGGGTGGCAAAGTCTTCGAGCCGATGCCGCCCGCGTGAACAGCCGATCGAGCTCGACTGTCCTGGATGAGGAGCGCCGGATGGCACACGCACAAACGGTCACCGCCCGGCTTCAATATGAAAGAACTGAGCCGACCCTAGCACCATATGGGGACAGGAGTCACCCCAGAAGGCGCTAGGACGGCCGCTAGAGGCTTCTCAGCGGCTTCTACGCCCGATTGCCCAGATCTAGGCAAACGGGGCAGGAGCTTAGGCGGCGGCTGGAGGGGCGCTACGGCTGCACCTCAAACGCGCCGAGTCGCACGACTACTGGACCGGGAACGTGGCGCACACAGTGGCCGGGTCGACCGCGACCGGAACCGTCTCGCAGGTGCCGGCGCACGGGGTCGGGTCGCCAAACGGCGTACACGTCTGGTTGGGCACTGGAGGCCCGGCATCCCAATTGCAGTCCGATGTCGGGAATGGGGTTTCGCCCACGTCTCCGCTGCCCACCTCGGTGGCGCAGTCGTTGCCGTTCGGCGTGCTTGGGTTCGGGTTGGCAAGGATGCATCCGATGTCATTCTCGCTCCCAGGCGCGGGATTCGTGGTCGACGAGGTGTTGCATTGGTAGACAAGCCAAACGGCGCCTCCGCCAATTTCGAGATGTGCGAAGGTCTGCACGGGGGGATCAGTGGCCGAGAGGCTGAGCGGCACCTGGCCGGTCGAGCAGATCTGCACCTCGCTTCCTGCCGTACCTGCCGTGCAAGACAGGACCTGGTGCGGAAGCGGGATCGAGACGCCCGAGTTGACCGTGATGCTACCACCGAAGCCGCATGTGCCGGTGAGTGTGACGTCTAGGGCGACGGTCTGCGGGACCGGGCTCAGCTCGGCGAGCTGCTCGGTGCAGGTGGCACCCGCGATCGCGTCGATCGACACCTGCGCGACCGAGATATCCACCTCCGTCAAGGTTCCCCCCCTGTCGCAATACCATGACGCAAAAAGGTTCAAGGGCGCCTTATCGATCGTTATGACCGGGTCCACGCCTACGTTGAAGGGCTGACCTTCAAAGATGCAGTCATCCGGTGTGACGTTCAGTAGGTCGATCGGGAATGTCCAAACCCTCTGGGTGAAGTTGTCGCGACATGCCATCGGGATCGCAAGAGCGTCCTGCGAAGTTATGCCGCGCAGGAACACGCACTGCTCCGCCACAGGGTCGCACGTGTCATTCGTGCACTCGTTTGCGCCATCGCAGTCGCTGCATCCCACTTGAATATCAACGCTGTAGGCAGCCCTAGCGCCACCCGGCGCGGTGATGTTGATGCGCAGCGTACTCCGGCCCTCCGGAAGCAGACCGACAAGGTTGATGTACCCGCCGCCCTCCGGGAAGTAACCATAGTCGATGTACCCGGAGGTCCCTGCTTCGGCGAGGTTGTAACTCACTTCGGAGTCCGAGTCGGTCGGATACGCATGCACAATCGCCGAGTGGGCCCTGAGCGGGAGCCAGACGTTGTACGCCCGCTGCCCGGAGCTGAAATCCCAGATCTGATCCTGACCCAACACCTCCACTTCGAGGCTCGAAAGCGTCGCGTCTCCGGTAGCGGGGTTACAGGAGATACTCTGCTGCATCACCGCCGGGGACAGCGCAACCGCGAAGGCGAGAGCGTAGGTCCTCAGTGAAACGAAACTTCGCGAAGCCATCATGACGCGCCTCCTTCCGAACCCCCCGAGGGGTCCTAAGTAACGTGGGGTCGCCGGACCGCGCCTCGCTATACGTATTTCTTTAGTGCTGAGCCGATTCTGCGCGCAGCTTTTGCGTTTGGGGCGTGGGGCGCAGCGGGTGCGCTGAGAGGCTGCTACGAAAAGTTTTCATATCCCTTGGGCCACAAAATCAGAATTTTTGCCCGTGTTGGAGGCTCCGCCACCCGCCTCCGCCGCTGATTTGCCGATCTGGGGGTACGGGTCTAGGCCGGGTAAGTCGCCAGCCACTCCGTCGTCGCCTCCAGGACCGACTTGTGGGCGTGGGGTGCCGCGCCTTCCACCAGCTCCCGACGACGACCTGCCAGGCCCTCGCTCACGCGCTCGCAGTAGTCGATCCGCCGATCCTCCGTCACCGCCCACTCCGGCGGGATCGCTTTGCGCCTCAGCCGATCGCCCTTGTCCGGATCTTTGAATTGGATTCGCCAGCCGTGGCCGCCATCTTTCTGGGGCCTCAGGAGCGAAACCCCGGGCGTCTTGCGTCGTCGACGTCGTTTTGGCCGCGGCGTGGCTTGTGACCGCTCGTTTGACCGCTCCATGCTCCCCCGTCTTTCTCGACCTGTGGCGGCCGACGGTCACAAATATGGTCACAAACTGTCGGACAGTCTAGGGTTTTCTGTAACCATCTAGGGCTGTTTCGATGACTCGGTCGCGCGTTGCCGCGATCGCGGAAACCTTCGATAATTCGGCGCTTTCCGGGCGTTTCCGACTGAGCTGAGAGCGCACTGGCCGTCAGCCTCCATCGCTGATCCAGAACTGATGCCGTGGAGCGCGGTGGGCCATCGGACGATGCATCGAAGCACGGAGGCGGAGGTGGTCAAGAACCCCTCACGATCGGTCGGCGTCGACCGTGAAAACACCCAAACAGGTTACAGAATCACGAAAATCGAGTAGTTATCGCGCCGTAGGACCTCTATTTTTTTGGTTTTCAAACGACTTTCATGGACTTATACAACCGACCGAGTCAAGGAACGTAGCAGGGCGATGGCCACGGAAGAATTTAGTGTTTCGTCCGTGATACCCGCAAGTCCAAACCGAATTTATTCTGCGTGGATGGACGAGCGCCACCACAGCGCTTTCACCGGCGCGCGGGCCACGGTGGACCCTTGGGTAGGCGGGCGAGTCGTTGCGCACGATGGGTTCGTGGATGCCATGCACGTGTATTTGGTGACCGGCAGCCGCATCGCGATGACCTGGCGAACACGGGATTTTCCCGAGGGGTCCAGCGACTCGCGGGTGGATATCACGTTTGAGCCGATCGCCGGCGGGACCAAAGTGGAGGTCACTCATACGGGGATTCCCGAAGGCCTTGGGGCGGCCTGCCGGCAAATCTGGCGGACTCATTACCTCGACCCGATGAAGAAGTATTTCGCTAAGCCTGGCGCGATGCGCGCGGCATACACGGCGGCGAAGAAGGCGGGGCACCTGCCGCTGTCCGGCATCAAGGCCAGTCGCCCTGCCCCGCGTCGCCCGCTCGTTCCTGCGGCTCAGGCTTCCACCGAGGAGGACGAGGACGAAGAGGAGCAAAAGCCGAAGAAGACGAGGCCTCGCGTCGAATCCAAGACGATCGATCTGCGCGAGCTCGCCCGTGCCCAGGCGACCGCACGAAAGGAAGCCCAAAGAAAAAAGGCCGAGGCCAAGCGGAAAGCCGAAGCGGTTCGCAGGGCGGCAGAGGTGGCTAGCAAGAAAGCTGAAGCTAGGCGCAAGGCCGAGCTGGCGAGACAGAAGCGCGCCGAAGCACAGCGCAAGGCTGCCGAAAAGAGACAGGCCGCTCTCGAAAAGAAGAAGGCCGCGGCAAAGAAAAAGGCGGAGCTTGCCAAGAAGAAGGCCGCCCAAAAGAAGAAGGCCGACGCGCTCAAGCGCAAGAAGGCTGCACAAGAGAAGAAGGCCGATGCGCTCAAGCGCAAGAGGGCCGCAGCTAAGAAGAAGGCGGCCGCGAAAAAGAAGGCCGCCGCGAAAAAGAAGGCCGCCGCGAGGAAGAGGACGCCGGCAAAGCGGCGCACCGCCACCAAGAGGCGTTCCCCCCAAAAGAAGCGGCGCGCCGGCAAAAAGACCGCCAAGCGAAGAACGGCGAAGCGGCGTGCGCCCACCAAGAAGGCCAAGCGCAAGCCCGCACCGAAGAAGCGCAAGAGCACCAAGAGAAGGACCGCGCCGAACAGGAAGCGTCGCCCCGCGAAGAAAGCGAAGCGACCGACCAAGGCGCGCTCCGCCCGCAAGCCCAAGCGTCGGCGCTAGCCAAGCGGAGACTCGGCCTGGCGCCGAAGCCCGTCGATGACCGACTCGAGGGGCTTGTGGTCCGCACGATGTTCAATGATCGTGAGCTCCCCGAGCGCGAGGTCTCGTGGGGTCGCGTCGAGCCAATGTTGCATGGCGTCCTCTGCCGAAAGACGATCCATGCTTCGACCGGGGAGTGCCAGTGCGGCCGTCGCGAGCTTCGCTTCGTTGATGGCCTTGGCGATCAGCGCACAGGCTTCCTCGGCGACACGCCGATCGAAGGCTTTGCTTTGCCCCAGCCCAAACAACAACAAGCGTTCGGCTTTGAGCTTCGGAAGCGTAATCGCCCAGCTTTTTTCCCCGAAGTTGCCTCGAAGATCGCCGCCAGCGAGCCGTCGCGAAAGCGCGCCGCAGAGCCTCCAATCGACCAATCCGGCAGCGCCCCGCAGCGGGCGCTCGTCTTCGAAAAACGGAAGGAGAATCACCTCGGTTTGGAGCTGGTCCAAGCTCGATTGCTCAGGAGGAATGAAGTCGTACTCGATCACGGCTTCCCCAGCTCGGTTGCAATCCGATCGAGGACACCGTTGACGAATGAACCGCTGTCTTCCGAGCCGAACCGCTTTGCGAGCTCGACCGCTTCGTTGAGGGTGACTCGCTTCGGGATGCCGTCCATGTCGCGGAGCTCGACGATGGCGACTCGAAGAACGTTGCGATCCACGATCGGCATGCGCTCGAGCCGCCAATGGTGACTCGAAGCGCGAATGAGCTCGTCAATCGCATTTTCGTGCTCTGCGTAGCTTTGGACGATGTCGTTGGCGAACTCGGCCTCTTCGCCCACCAAGCTCGGATCGGCCAGGTGACCCCAGTAGGCCTTGATCGCGTGAGCGCCACTCACGCCCGCGACGTCCATGAAGTAGAGGATGCGGAGCGCCGCCTCACGCCCTTTGCGTCGGGATCCCATCGTTCTCGAGCTTTCGGTCGAAGAGGACCATTTCAATCGCGGTCAGCGCCGCGTCGCGCCCTTTGTTGCCGTGCGATCCTCCTGCACGGTCGAGTGCTTGTTGCTCGTCGTCGGTCGTGAGAACGCCGAACACGATGGGGAGCCCGGTGTCCAACATGACGCGAAGGAGGCCTTGCGTGGCGCCGTCGCACACGTAGTCGAAGTGAGGCGTGCCGCCACGGATGACCGCACCGAGCGCGATGATCGCGTCGAATCGGCCACTCAGAGCCAGTTGCCGAGCCGCATACGAGAGCTCCCAGGCGCCAGGCACTTCGACGACGTACACCGCCTCGTCAGACACACCGCGTTCCGCAAGACAGTCCCTCGCACCGTCGAGGAGCTTGCTGACGACCGGCCGATTGAAGCGGGACCATACGATGGCGAAGCGCGCGTCCGCAGGTGGATCGATCGGCTCGGTTGGCCTGTTCGGATCGCTACTCATGAAGTTCTCTGCGGCACTGGGCCCGCCGGCGAGAGCTCGCCACCCGGTGATACCCTCAGTTGCTCCACCACGTTGAGCCCGAAGGCATCGAGGCTTGGAATTCGACGAGGCCTATTGGTGAGCACCTTTAGCTTTTCGAGCCCTAGATCGGCGAGAACCTGGGCGCCAAAGCCGTACTCACGGAGGACGACCCCAGGTTCTTCGGGCGGTCGCCGAATCGGTTCGTCGAGATAGAATGCCAAATCCGTATCGGGGTCGGGATGCCCCGGCAAGAACAAGATCACCCCATTGCCCTCGCGCTCGACTGCCGCCACGACATCGGAGATGTGGACGCGCTCGCGCATACGAACCTGAAATGCGTCCCCAAGAACGCTGCCACGGTGGACGCGAACGAGCGTCGGCTTCGAGGTGATGTCGCCGTAGGTCAGCGCCATGAATTGCTCGTCCCGGCCGACTTGCACTTGGTACACGGAGGCGTTCCACGTTTGACCGGTTGGCATCTTGACCGGTGTCTGTCGAACGCGAGTCACCAGGCGCTCGCGCGCCAGTCGGTACTGAATCAGGTCAGCGATGGTGATCAGCCGCAGGTCATGCTCCTTCGAGAACTCGACCAGGTCGTGATACCGGGCCATAGAGCCGTCGTCTTTCATGATCTCGCAAATGACGCCTGCGGGTTTCAGGCCCGCAAGGCGCGCGAGGTCGACGGAGCCCTCCGTGTGACCGGTGCGCTGCAGAACGCCCCCTGGTACCGCCTTCAGGGGAAACACGTGGCCGGGGCTCACGAGATCGGCCGGGCCCGCATCGTCGTCCACGGCGGTGAGGATGGTGTGGGCTCGGTCAGCTGCGCTGATTCCTGTGGTCACCCCATGACGAGCTTCGACCGACACCGTGAATGCGGTAGCGCGGGACGAGCGATTGTCGTCCACCATCATCGGGAGTTCGAGCTGGCGAATCCGATCTTCGGTGAGACTGAGGCAGATCAAGCCGCGCGCGTGGCGGGCCATGAAGTTGATCGTGTCCGCGTCGGCCTTTTCGGCGGCCATGCACACGTCGCCTTCGTTTTCGCGGTCTTCGTCGTCGACCACGATGACCATCTTCCCTTTTCGGATGTCATCGAGAGCCGCGACTACCCGCTCGATCGCGCTCGTCATGGCCGAGACCATGACGCGAAATCGCCGGTGATTCCAGCGGACTGCCAAATCATCAGCGCTCGGCGGCAGACCCGCCGTCCACCCCCGGTTTGCCCAAGAGGCTCGCGACATACTTCGCAAGGACGTCGACCTCGAGGTTGATGCGCGTCAGGTGAGACATTTCCCCAAAGGTCGTCTCCGTGAGCGTGTACGGAACCAACATGACGTCGAACCGATTGCCTGTGACGGTGTTCACCGTCAGACTGACACCGTTCACCGTAATCGACCCCTTGGGTGCGAGGAATGGCGCGAGCCGCGGAGGCACTTCGAACGCGGCGCGAACATAGTCGCCCGAGGGCGCTTTTTCGACGAGCTTGCCTACGCCATCGACGTGACCAGTCACCAGATGTCCACCCATTCGATCTCCGAGCGATAGCGCGCGCTCGAGATGCACGCGGTCGCCCTTTTCGCGGTCGCGTAGGTTGGTTTTGTCCAGCGTTTCGAGCGACGCGTCCGCTTCGAAGAAGCCCTCCTCGAAAGCCTTCACGGTCAAACAAGCGCCGTCGACGGCAATGGACTCTCCCAACTCGTAGGGGTGCAATGCGCACGTGATTCGCAGCGCGAGCCCATCGTCTCTGCGCTCGAGATGGTCGATCGTGCCGATTTGCTCGACTAGGCCGGTGAACATCTATGCTGTCCTCTCGAAGTCGCCCGTGACCAACCAGTCGCTCCCGAACGCGCGGATCTCGGTGCGCACCAGGCGCGCGGATCCGTCGACCGAGTCGACCACAACCCCAGCTGCAAAGGAAATGGCTTCTGCGTCCCCCATGATCCGTGGCGCGACGAATATCGCCGCCCGATCGGCAAGCCCCGCCTCGACGAAAGACCCATGGACGTGAGCGCCTCCTTCTACCATCAAACGCACGATGTCGCGCTCGCCGAGCGATTTCAAAACGACCCCGAGGTCCACCCCACGCGGGTGTCGTGGAACGGCGATCAGCTCGACCTCGGGCAGCGCGAGGGCGTCCATGTGAGAACGAAGGGCATCCTCGGCGTGAAAGATCCAGACGGGGGCGGTGGACTCCCCCTTGGGGTCGAGGATCGCGGCGTCAGGAGGCGTGCGCAGGTCGGCGTCCAACACGACCCGGACCGGGTCGACCCCCTCGACGTGGCGGACGGTGAGACGGGGATCATCTGCGAGAACCGTGCCGATGCCGACCAGGATTGCGTCGGCGTCGGCCCGCATACGATGGGTTTCGGTGCGTGCGGCTTCCCCCGTGATCCATTTCGACTCGCCCGTGCGACTGGCGATCTTGCCATCGAGGGTGACCGCCGCCTTCAGGGTCACGAAGGGCAGCCCGGTCTTGACGTGTTTGGCAAAGTCCGCCACGAGCGCCGTCGCTTGGTCCTCGAGCAGACCGAGCTCGATTTCGATGCCCGCGCGTTTGAGTCGCTCGATGCCACCGGGGCCATGGGGCGCGGGATCGCGGCACCCGATCACGACGCGCGCGATCTTGGCCTCGATGATCGCTTCGGTGCAAGGCCCAGTTCGACCGTGGTGATGACAAGGTTCGAGGGTGACGTAGAGCGTGGCGCCTGCGACTGGCCGGCCGGCGTTTCGAATCGCGGCAACCTCCGCATGCGCCTGTCCCGCCGCGGCGTGGTAGCCGCTCGCGATGACCTCGCCTCGCTCGACGATGACCGCACCGACACGCGGGTTTGGACTCGTTCGGCCTCGCCTAGCCTCGTCGAGCGCTAACTGCATGAAGCCACGTTCGTCCGAGGTCATCTCACTCTTTCAGCTGGGTGAGCGCATCGAGGAACTCACCTACGTCCTGGAAATCGCGATACACGCTGGCAAACCGAACGTAGGCAACTTGGTCTAACTCGCGAAGGTCCAGGAGCACGCGTTCCCCGAGGTCCGCTGACGAGACCTCCTGTTCGCCTGTGTCGGCCATCCATCGCTCCACCTGGCTGAGGAGGCGCTCGAGCGCTTCGGCCGAAACCGGCCGCTTGACGCACGCGCGGCGAAGCCCGGCGAGAAGCTTGTTTCGGTCGTAGGGCTCGCGCCTACCGTCGTTCTTGATGATCAGGGGAGTCATGTGCTCCACGCGTTCGTAGGTGGTGTAGCGACGCCCGCAGCTTTCGCATTCGCGCCGCCGCCGAGTCACCTCTCCCGCCTGCGAGAGACGCGAGTCGATCACGCGGTTGTCCAAAGTTCCGCAATAGGGGCAGCGCATATCCAGCGAAACGCTAGCGCTACCGCGCGCTTGGAGCAACGCAGCCCTGCGGAATCAACGCGGAACGAGTCGAACCAAGCTTTCGAGATGAGCGGTTTGTGGGAACATGTCGAACGCGATCATCCGGTCGATGCGATAACCGCGGTCACGAGCCAGGCGCAGGTCGCGACCGAGGGTCGCAGTGTCACACGAAACGTAGACGATTCGTCGGGTGCCGCGCCAAAAGCACGCCTCTTCGAACAGATTCTTGGCGCCTTGTCGGGGTGGGTCGAGCACCACCACGTCGTAGCGCCCTTTGGGTGGTCGGCTCGCGTCCCCTTCGACGACGCGCGCCTCGAGCCGGCGAGCAGCTAAGTTTGCTCTGCAGGCCTCGACTGCGCTGGCGTCTTGCTCGACTGCAACCAACGTTGCTGCAACTTCTGCCAGCGCAACGGTGAAGTTCCCGATGCCGCAATGGAGCTCGAGGACACGCATGCCCTCCGGCTCGGCGAGCGCCACCACGTGCTCCACGAGCATCCGGTTGATTCGATCGTTAGCTTGCGAAAACGAGCCAGCGGGGCCCCACAGTATACTCTGGTCGTGTGCCCGAGCCGCCGCCCTTGCCTCCCCCCACACGGCCGGTGTGCCGGTGTCGCCGGTTCGAAGGCTGACTCCCCGGATCCCCGTCGTGCGTGAGAGCTCGCCGCACGCCTCGAAGAGCTCGGGGCTCTGTTCCGCCAGCGCTTGAAGCTCGACCACGACCGCTTCACCGGAAAGCGAGAGCTGAATCTCGCCCTGACCCGCGATCGATGCTCGCAGATGTTCGCGGGTGGCGTCCCATGCGCGTTGAAGCGGTTCCGCCAAGACGATGCATCGCTCGATGTCGACGACTCGCGTCGCGTTCCGCTGACGGTACCCGAACGTTTGCCCGTACCACGCGAGTCGCGCTCGCCTTCGGTAGCCGAGCTCGTCCGGAGCCGCGATCCAGACGAGCTCCGAATCGCTCGCCCCAGGAAGCCCCTCGCAGGCTTCATGAAGGAAGCCCTCTTTGATGCGTCGCTGGAGCGCCATCTCGGCGATCATCAGCGGGCACCCACCGCACCGATGCGCGACGGCGCACGGCGGCTCCCTTCTTCCCGGAGCTCGCTCGAGCACCCGAGTCACTTTGCCTCGCAAGGCGCCGCGCTTCGATCGGGTCCGCTCGAGCTCGACCTGCTCGCCGGGCAGGCCCCCCGGCGCCAGCACGACCCCTTCGCTCGTCTCGACCACCGCATCCCCACCACGGCCTACGGCGCGGACCCTCCCCGCAAATCGGGGGGTATGAGGCATCAAAAGCCGAAGTTCTGAGGCGGCATGCCCCGTTGGACCAAGAAGCTGATGTCCCCGCTCAGCACGGCGCGGCGGATCTCGGGCTCGGCGGTATCGACGAGCTCGACGTCGGTAAACACGGCCGTGGTCATCCGGTTGTCGTTTTCGATCCAAGGAACATACAGTTCATCGAACCGAATGGTGCCGGAGACCGACCGGTACACGACCGGAATTTGCGAAAGAAGCGGACAGGTCCTGTTGAGGTAGAGCGTCATCTGGACCGGGGAGTCGAGGAGCTCGAGTTCGATGTCGGCTCCGAGCATTTCGGCTTTCAGCAACTCGGGCTCAGCGATGAAGAACGAAACGCCATCGCTCAAATTCTGGATGTCGCCACCCCGCTGCATCCTCATGTCGATGATCTCGACCGACCTGCTCGGCTCCATGCCAAAGAAGTTCGGATCGAGCGAGAATGGTTCGCCGTCGAGACCGCAGTCGGGAGCCCAAACCTGCCCGACAGCGCTGCCCTCGCCCGGACCGGTGGCGCAGCTTCCAAGAAGCAGCACGGCCAGCATGCTCGAAACCCACGCACCGAGCTCACGCGATGAAACCGCCACCGATCACCTCGTCACCCCGGTATACCACCGCGGCCTGCCCTGGTGTAATCGCGCGCTGCGGCTCCGCGAAACGAACCTCGAAACCATCTCGGGTCGGAGTGATATCGCCGACGGCGCCTCGGTGACGGTAGCGAATCCGGATCTCCCCCTCAAAAGTATCGGCGGGCCGGCCGGCAACCCAATGTGCGTCCTTGGCCACGAGCTGCTGATCGTAGAGCTCTTCCTCGTGACCAACGACCACGTCGTCTGTCGCCGACATGATGCGAAGCACATAGCGGGCTTCTCCGCCACCTAGGCCGAGCCCTCGCCGCTGTCCGCGGGTGAAGTTGCCGACCCCCTGGTGCCGCCCGACGATGGCGCCGTCCGAGTCGAGGATCCGGCCAGGCTTGCTCTCGAGACCCTGGCGAGCAATGAAATCCCCAACGCGCCCGTCGGGCACGAAGCAGAGCTCCTGGGAATCGGGCTTGTCGGCGTTGGGCACACCGAGTCGGTGACCGGCTTTGCGAACCTCGGGTTTCGTCAGCTCGCCGAGCGGGAAAACGAGTCTCTCCAGAGTCGATTGCGGTAGCCCGAACAGGAAATAGCTTTGATCCTTGTCGGCGTCGCGGCCACGCAGGAGTCGTAGTCGTCCATCCGAGGAGCGTTCGAGGCGTGCGTAGTGGCCGGTCGCAATGTGGCTTGCCCCGAAACGCTCGGCGACGTCTGCCAGGTGCGTGAGCTTCACGGTGCGGTTGCAGCTCACACAGGGAATTGGGGTTCGGCCCGCGAGATAGTCGGCGACGAACGGGTCGACGACATGCTCTCGAAACGCGTCTCGTTCGTCGAGAACGTAGTGGGGAACGCCGAGATGCTCACAGGTGCGTCGTGCATCGTCGCGGTCCTCGGGAGCGCAGCACCGGCCAACTTGGTGCGCTCCTTCGGCATCCCACAGGTGCAGGGTCACCCCGATGAGGTCGTAGCCCGCTTCGTGGAGCAAGGCGGCTGCCACCGAGGAGTCCACCCCTCCGCTCATGGCCACCAAGATTCGCTTCGGCTCGGTCATGGTACGGCTACTGAACAGAACAACCGTGGTCTGTTACACTTAAAGGAAACGCGTATAGCGCCAATCGAGGCATTCATTGAGTCTGCAAATTCAAATAGTTAGAGAGCAAATCTACAAACAGCTGGAAACTTTGTTCCGCGGACCTCAAATCTGGTGGAGGTTTCGTCCTTTGATTCGGGAGAGGACCTGCTGAAAAACCAATGTTGCCGACTCGATATCCTGCTCCGTGGTCTCGATACCTAGACTGATTCGAACCGCCGAGCCAGCCCGCCACTGCTCATCCGGATACATGGCGCGGATTACCGCCGAAGGCTCCTGCAACCCGGACGAGCACGCTGCCCCGGTGGAGACACAGACGCCCTCAAGGTCGAGGGCTGCGACCAGGATCGCGCCTTCCCATCGCGGGAAGCTCACATTGCAGACCGTCGCGGACCTCGGCTCTCCAGCGTTGGGCACCGCCCCAAGCGCTAACAATCGCGCCTCCAATCGGTTGCGGAGGGCCGCGATGATCGTTTTGCGCTCTAAACGCAGCCCGATCAAAGACGCCGCCGCGCCGAAGCCGACCATGCTCAAGGTATCCAGGGTCCCTGGGCGTCGTCCGCGCTCTTGTGAGCCCCCTGCGAGCACGGTGTCGAGCTCGATCCCACGGCGTACCCAACAGGCTCCTGCGCCAGCGGGTCCGCCGATTTTTTGGGCGGCGAAGGCGACCGCGTCGGCTCCGAGCGAAGAGACGTCGATCGGCACCTTGCCGAGCGCCTGGGTAGCATCGACGAACAAACGAGCGCCGCGCGCCCGGCAAAGCTGCGCATAGTCATGCACGGGAAAGAGAGTGCCCGTCTCGTGATTCACCCATTGGACCGTTACCAAGGAGTCGTCGCTCAGGTGCGGGGCTAGCTCGCTGGGAGCAGGAGGCCTGCCAGCCAGAACGGGCAACACCAAGACCTCCCGTCCGTCGCGGGCCAGGTGGCGGACGCTCTCAGCCACCGCGGGATGCTCGACCGCAGTCGTGATGATGCGACGCTTCTTCGCCAAACCTCGGACTCCGAGGTTGCATGCTTCGGTGCCCCCGCCGGTGAGCACGACATCGGCCGGCGCGGCCCCAATCGACTGGCCGATGAGCTCGCGCGCGTTCTCGAGCAACTGACGCGACGCTTGTCCGGCGCGGTGCGTGCTCGAAGGGTTCGCCCAGGCGATCGAGGAAGCGTCGGCCATCGCTTGGCGGACCACCTCGGGGGTTGGCGCGGCGGCGTGGTGGTCGAGATAGATCACGGCGATGGTGTCTCGGGTCGATCCGGCGCGCGGTCGACGCGAAGCTCCACGAGAGTGCCCGAGAGCTGTCGTTCGGCGACCTCCCCCGCAGGCGGGCTCGAAATCTCGATACCCCCCCCAAGGGCTTCGGTGACCCTTCTTGCGAAAGCGAGCCCAAGGCCGACGCCGCCTTGCTCTCGGGTCACGGACCCGTCGACCTGATAGAAAGGCTCCATGATCCGCGCGATGTGCTCGGGCCGGACGCCAGGGCCACTGTCGGCTACGCTAAACAGCAGATGAGCGTCGCCCTCGGGCCGCACCTCGACGGCTACCTGCCCTCCGATCGGCGTGAACTTAGAGGCGTTGTCAAGCACGTGAATCATCGCCCTCAGGAGCTTGTCCGGATCACCTTGCGCGCGGAGTGGCACGTCCGGGATTCTTTCGACCAGGGTCACGTCACGCTCTTCGAACTTCGGGCGCATCTGCGCGAGCGCACTCACGGCGACCTCACCAAAGTCATATGCGCGCGCATAGTAGTGCATCTGGCCGGTTTCCAACGAGCTGACATCCAACAGCGTGTCGACCACCGAACGCAGTCGCTGCGTCGACGTTTCGACGGACCCCAAACACTTGCGCTGAAGATCGGTGAGGGGCCCGAGCTCCTCGTTGAGCAGCAGACGAAGATACCCAACGACCGGGGTCATCGGCGTTGCGAGCTCATGGCTCACGTTCTGGAGGAACTCCCGCCGAAGGCGAGCGACATCTTCGAGGCGCTTGTTGGTTTCGGACAGCTCGACGATCTTTTTCTCGAGGTGCTCGACGATCTTTTGAGTGCGTTCACGAAGTAGGAACTCGGTCTCATCGTCGGTCCACTCGCGATGACCCTGGAGAAACCGGTCAATCGTTTCAGCGAAATGCGTCGCGTCGATCGGTTTGGCAATGAACCCGTCGCATCCGACTGCGAGCGTCGAATCGCGATCCGCTTCCGCGGTGATCGCGACGATCGGGACGTCTTTGAGTGCGGGCATACCCCGCAGCCTCAGCGTCACCTCATATCCGTCCAGGTCTGGTATGTTGATGTCCACGAGAACCAAGTCCGGCAGCATCTCACGGGCGAGGCGGAGGCCCTCGACCCCGCCTTCGGCCTCGATCACCTCGTGCCCCGCGGCTCCGAGAAGCTTCTGGACGAGGCGGCGATTGTTGGGATCATCCTCGATCTGCAGGACCCGAGCCATTCAAAGATGAAGGCTATCAGCCTCTCTCGCTTGCCGCACGTAGGGACGCTGGCTAGGGATGAGGTATGGCAAAGGGATGGGTTGCACAGCTGCTCGACGTCGGGCTCGTGACCGAAGCGCAGGTACGTGCGAGTGATGCGCGAAATGCGCAGCTTCCATCACCCCAGCTCGTTCGCAATTTGATCGCGCAAGGTCTCGACGAACGCATCCTAGCTGGCTTTTTCGTCTCGCTTGGATTTGGACCGATGCTTCAGGCTCAAGAGCTCGCTCGAGCCGACGTGCATTTGGTTCGTCGTTTGCCCGGTGCGAATGCCCACGAGCTATGTGCGATGCCGCTCCGGCCAAGCCCGGCGGGAGCTATCGTGGCTATGGCCGATCCCACAGACGAAGAGGCCGTTCGCGTGTTGTCCGAAGCGCTTGGGGGACCGATTCTGCCAACCGTCGCAAAGCTCTCCGATTTGATCGCCTCACTCGAGCGCACGTATCCCGGCGATCGCCCGACTTTGGTAAGCGACCCTTTGGCACTGGCGCGCCAGCGCCACCCAAGCGGTGTCGTGCCCCTGGCCCACGGAAAGCCGACTGCACAGAAAGCCTCGACGAGCGACACCGGTCAAACGCTCCAATCCTTCGATCCAGCTCTGCTGGCGGCGACAGCCAGTCCGGTTTGGGATCGCGCGTGGGATCGATCGACCGGCGGCCGGGAACACGCCCCCCTACCACCCTCGTTTGCGGCACCGGAAGTCGTCGAGCCAGACCTGGCCGAGCTCGGACGCGTCACCACGCGCGACGATGTGGTGCGCGCCGGTTGTCAGGCTTGTTTGGCTGCGGCGCGGGGGGCCGCCTTTTTGGCTCTCCGCAAAGGCGTCTTTCGCGGCTGGGACGGCGCGGGTGGCGACATCACGAGCGCGGGCATTCGAAGCCTTTGGGTTCCGGCGACCAACCCCTCGGTTCTCAACGACGTTGCCCACAGCGGCGAGGTGTTCCGCGGCCCCTTCGGTCAGACCGCTGCGGACCACCTACTGCGCGCGGCACTAGGGAGCCGAGGCCGGGAAATCGTCATCGCCCCAGTGCTGATCGGGACCCGCATGTGCGGGTTGCTCTGTGCGATCGACCCAGGTTCGGACTCGAAACCGGTCGAAACCGTGGCAGAGGCCATGGGGCGGGCCTTTCAGCGGCTGATCGCGACCCAAAAATCCGGCGTTTAGTCGATAAAAACCGCTTCAGTCGTCGGGTCGGCCATTTTGGCCAGCCGCAGCAGGCGCCGTCGCTCTCGAAGGACCCCGGAGCTGTATGCGTTCTTGGAGCACCGGCCAGAATTGTACCAAGCGAGCCCTTGCCCCACGTCGTCGCCACATCGCATAGTGGCCCACTTCAGAAGGCCTAGGCCCGCCTCGATCACCTCGCGCTGACATGCGCCCGGCCGGAGGCTGCACGCCTTTCGGTAGCGCTCGTTGTAGATGAAGGGCACCGTCTTGCCTCGATACTTGGGGTTGAGCTGCACCACTCCGCGCGCCCCTACCGGGCTGACGGCGAGCGGGTTGAGGCCCGACTCGCGCATCGCGATGGCGGCGGTGAGGAAGGGGTCGATGCCAGCACGGTTGCTGGCCTCGGTGATCAATCGAGAAAGCGTCGCGATACGAGCGCGGCACCCACCCTCTGTGATGCGGCAGTGCTGCACGTGAATTGGCTCGCCCTGTCGACTCTCACGGACGATCAGGCGGGCGTCGATCGCACGCGCGATCGCCAGCGCAGTAGGGTGATCACCCACAGCCGATCGATAGTCGATCGCCTCGGCGACTTCCTCGGGGGCGGGCACGGGCGCGGTCCACGACGGACCCGCAACCGAGTGGGAGTTCCACGCGCTGATGAGCAAAACGCCGAGACATAAGAGTGCGATCCGCATACCTAGAGCCCCCGAATTCCATCAGGAGGCCGGGACGGTAGGGCATGGCCGCACCTCGCGCCACCCCCGACCAGAAACGCCGTATCAAGCGGGTTACACTTGTTCGGCGTCGAGGTTGGGATCCCTCGGTGCCTCGGCGGCCAATTTCTCTTTGTCTTCGGTAGGTTCAGAGGCCTCGATCGGCTCGGGAGCGTCGCTCTCTGGCGCGTCGGACGGCTCCTGAGCTGGCTTCCTCGCCTCGGCGGAATCCTCTTGGTCAGACCCCTCGCCCCCTTGGTCGCGGGGGGAGCGTCGCCGGACCCGCCGACGGCTGCGGCGCCGCTTCGAACCGTTCGATTCGGCCGTGTCGTCCGACGAATAAGCACGGGCCGGGCCGCCGAGCGAGTCGAGTAGCTCGACGTCGAGCACCGCCAAGGGCAGTGAGACACGCTGAATGCCGACACCGACCTCCTCCATCGACCTCGCCAGGGCGTCCCCATCGAAGACTGCGCAAGGGGCCGCGCCGTCGGTGTGCGCCTCTTGGTAGATTCCCTCTCGAACTTGGCCGAGGGTAATCACCCATCCGATCCGTGCGTGGTCGAACTGATGTAGCGCGCCCCGCAGCGCGACGATGGCGTCATTGGTGAGCGGTTGCTTGCCACGATGAATGGTAATGGCCAGTGGCGTCTCTTCGGGGCCACGCCGCAAGGTGCCTGCCAAGCTGAAGTCTCCGGTCTCGGCCCTTACTCCGCGAAGCGAATGAACACCCATGGCGTTCAACCAAGTGGCGATCAACTCGAGCAGCGCTCCGTCCGGAAAGTCGCGAAGCCGCTTGATGAAGGCTCGGCGAACGTCCTCTTGCTGGCGCCTGGCGGCGCGGACCGCAGCTTCTTCGGATTTGACCGCATCGATCGGATAGTCCCACTCGAGCAGCGAGACGGATCCATTGGACTCCCGGAACCTCCGGCGCTCGGCGGCGGCTCTACGGCGGGCGTTGTCCCCACGGATGGCCGCGGCCAGGGTCGGAGCCAGGTCTGCCGGTCCCCCAGACAGCCTTCCAGACGCGATCAAGGCCTCCGCGACCTGAAACAAGCTTCTCGGTTGACGGCCACGTCCGCGCAGCGCTTGCTCGATGGCATCCGCCAGGTCGCGGCCGACCGCTTCTCCAGGCTCGGCGGTGCGGGTCGCCCTCGGCTCTGGCTCCCGCCGTGGTCGGTCCCGCGGGGGGCTCCGGCCCTCGCTGGCTGCGCCTTGGCGCGGCTCATCCCGCTCTCGCCGGCGTCGGGGCCGGCGCTTGCGGGGCCGTTTGGCGCCGCCACGAGATTCATCGTCGAGGTTGGCGAGAATCAGCTCGTCGTCGTCCTCCTCCTTTGGAAAAAAGTCAGCGCCTGGGTGCTCTTGCGAGACAAAGCTCGGTTCGTCCTCAGATGGCTCGTCCGCCGGCTCCTCCGACTCGGTCTCGGTTACCTCTGCGGCGGCTTCGGCGGCTTCGGCGGCCTCGGGAAGACCGTTCGATTCCTCTTCATCCTGCTCGTCATCCGTCAGGTCTTCGGCCGCGTCTTCGTCGAGCTCCCGCAGGGCGAAAACACCAGGCTTCACCTTGATGATCGGAGCATCGCCACGGTCTTTTTTGACCATGGTAGCGAGCCTCGAGCTCATGGTGGTTTCGGGGGTTTTACCTACGTGCGATAAAAGGTTTCGCTCGATGGCGATTTCGGTGATTTTCTTGTAATGGAGGGGCTTTCCAGTGAGCCGGAGCACCTCCACGGCTGCTTCCGTGAATGTCATGTTCGTTGTCGTTCCTGTCACTCCGATGGGCGATGACGGATGGCCATGCGGGCGCTACGACGGGGAGCGAAAAATCGCTCCACCCGCGCACTTCCGCGAAGCCCTGAAAGCGTTGGGTTGATCCAAAGCTCAAGGCTGCTCCAAAGCTGTCAGCCATGCTCGTTCGCACTCCGACCGGACAAAAGCGGTTGATGATTGAGTCTTAGGGATCCGAAGACCCCCTCCTTCCTATCGGTTACCATCACGACGGCGCTGAGGCAATCAAACGGCTCGATCGGCGACCTGGATTCCGACCGTGCTGTGTCCTACCCCGCCTTAACCCCCCCCCAGTTGACTCTAGTCGACGCCAGGCCCATACAGTCCGCCTGCGAATAATTGGCTCTGACCGATCGCCGCTGTTACAGCCAAGTTGGAATGTGCAGCAGTCGTTCGTGTCGGTTTGGCGTCGCCGTCGTGGCACGCGAGACACGAGTCGAGAGCCACCCGACCGAGATTCAAGGTGAAGTTGGATTGGCTCGTTCTTCGCAAGTCAGTGCGTCGAGGAGATTCGAATGAAGGACAAAGAGATTGGTATATTGCTCGGAGGCGTGAGCGCAGAGCGCGAGATCTCGATCAAAACCGGGGAAGCCATGCACGAGGCGCTCAAGGCGCGCGGCTATCGGGTTCAAAAGGTCTTCGTCGACGCCGACATCGACCGGGTGCTGAGGCAGAGTACGATAGACGTGGCGGTCATCGCCCTTCACGGCACCTACGGGGAGGACGGCTGCATCCAAGGCATGCTCGAGACCATGGGGATTCCGTATACGGGCTCCGGAGTGCTTCCTAGCGCGCTGGCGATGGACAAGCTCAAATCGAAAGAGCTCTTCCGTCTCTACAACGTGCCAACGCCCTCATATTACGTGGTGCGCCGTGACGACCTCGATCGTCTCGAACAGATTCACAGCTCGTTTGGTTTCCCGAGCTTCGTGAAACCGCGCTCGGGCGGCTCGAGCGTGGGCGCAGGTGCCGCGCGCAATCTCGCAGAGCTCGAAGAACGCTGCCAGGACGCGGCCCGTTTCGACGAATGGATCTTGGTGGAACGCTTGATCGTCGGACGCGAAGTCGCGGTGGGCTTGCTCGACGGAAACGCGCTTGGTGCGATCGAAATCGAGCCTAAGGGCGGCTTCTACGACTACAAGTCGAAATACCAAAAGGGCGGAAGCGAATATCACTTTCCCGCGCGGCTCTCGCCCACGCGATACCAGGGTGTGTTGAACCTCGCGGAGCGCGCCGTGCATTGCGTCGGTGCCACTGGGGCGACGCGCGTCGATCTGTTGGTGACGTCCGACGAAAACGAATACGTCCTCGAGGTCAATACCCTCCCCGGGCTCACTCCGACGTCGCTTCTCCCAAAGATTGCGGCTGGCGCGGGTTACGACTTCGGCGACCTCTGTGAGGCGATCCTCGAGCGGGCCACGCTACACGTCGGCGAGGGGCTGCCGCACGTCCCAGCGGAGGAGCGTGGCGGGAGCTGCGACTCGGCGGCGCCCATTTTGCCAGCCGAATAGATATTCTTGACAATTCCGATGCGGGAAACCATAGATCCCGTGCGGTGAAGCTCTCGAACAAAGGTCGATACGGCGTCCGGGCCATCTTCGACATCGCGTTCCACAGCGGTGGGAAGGCGACGCAGATTAAGGATATCTCGCGTCGTCAGGCGATTCCGCCGCGCTTTCTCGAACAGATCTTCCAGGACCTCAAACGGGCCGGCCTGGTCACCTCGAAACGGGGACCTCGGGGCGGTTACGCGCTCGCGATCAACCCAGAGGAAATTCGGGTCGGCGACATCGTGCGGGCGCTCGAAGGGCCGATCCTGCTCGGCGGGGGGGCCGAGGGGAACGGGAACGGCGACGAGATGAGCCGCGCGGTGACCGAAGAGGTGTTTTCGGAGCTCTCCAATAGCGTCGAGGCGTGCTTCGACGCCATCACGATCCAAGATTTGTGCGATCGGGGTGACGCGCATGGCGTTCGGCGGGCGCCGCCTCGACGGTACGTGTATTCGATCTGATGCCAGCACCCGTTGTCGATAGCGTTCTCGAGCTCGTTGGCGAAACTCCGGTCGTTCGCTTGCGCCGCCTCTCGCCCGAAGATGGCGCGACCGTGTGGGGCAAGGGTGAGCACCTGAACCCCGGCGGCTCGGTCAAAGATCGCATCTGCCTCGCCATGATCGAAGCGGCTGAGCGTGAAGGTCGACTTCGGCCTGGCAACATCATCGTGGAACCGACCAGCGGCAACACCGGCATCGGCCTGGCGTTGGTCTGTGCACGCAAGGGCTACAAGCTCGTTCTCACGATGCCGGCCAGCATGTCTCTCGAACGCCGCGCACTGCTCGAAGCATACGGGGTCGAGATCGTGCTGACCGAGCCGGACCGCGTGATGGAGGGTGCGATCGAGGCTGCACGCCGCATCGTCGAAGAACGCGGTGCCTTCATGCCCGAACAGTTCTCGAACCCGGCGAACCCCGGGGTGCACAGGCATACGACGGCCCGAGAGCTCTTGCAGGCCTTCGAGGGAGATTCGATCGACGTGTTGGTGGCCGCGGTCGGCACCGGTGGCACGGTGAGCGGCGTTGGCGCCGTACTCAAGGCTCACGATTCGCGCACTCGTGTGATCGCAGTCGAGCCTGCCGCGAGCCCCGTGTTGGCGGGTGGCAAGCCTGGCCCGACCAAGATTCAGGGCCTCAACGCGGGATTCGTTCCCGACAACTACGACAGCGCCGTCGTCGACGAGATCATCGGCGTGTCGGATCGCGATGCGTGGGAGACCAAGCTCGCGCTCGCGAAGCAAGAAGGGCTGCTCGTCGGGATCAGCGCGGGCGCCAACGTGTGGGCTGCGATTCGGGTCGCGCGCGAGCTCGAGCCAGGGCAGAACGTCGTTACGATCTTGTGCGACACCGGCGAGCGCTACTTCAGTCTTTCGGAGTACTTCGAATGAGCTCAGGGCATCGGATTTTGGTGGTTGGCGCCGGTGGGCTCGGCTCGCCGGTGCTACGCCTCCTCGCTGACAGCACGGTCGAGCATGTGACCGTGGTCGATGACGACGTCGTCGAGGAGAGCAACCTTCACCGACAGACCTCGTTTACCGAGCGAGATCTCGGACGTCCGAAGACCGAGTGCGCAAAGGAGCGTCTGCTGGAGGCTTCCCCGAAGCTCGGTGTCAGCATCGTGGAGGGCCGCTTCATCCCGTCGACTGCGATGGAGCTGCTCGCTGGACACACGCTCGTGGTCGAGGGGGCCGACAACCTTGCTACCAAGTTCTTGGTCGCGGACGCCGCCCACCTCGCCGAGATTCCTGCCGTGCAGGCCGGCGCCGTCCGCTGGAACGGATGGGCTTGGTGCTCCCTCCCTGACTCCGCATGTCTTCGGTGTCTTTTCGAGGACATCCCGCGGGATCGGGTCGAGACCTGCGCGGAGGCGGGTGTCGTCGGTCCTGTGGTCGGCGTCCTCGGAGGCCTCCAGTCGGCCCTTATGTTTCGCCTGCTAGGGGGTGAACGTCCCGGTGGTGAGCTTTGGCATTATCACGGGCTGGAGGGCGTGCTTCGCAAGACCTGGGTGCGTCGGCGAAGCGACTGCCCGCTTTGCACGGGAGAGATAAGAGACCTTCGGATGGAGCGATACGCGGCGCCTTGCGCGGCATGACTTCGGCTAGCATCCATTGAGACAGAGAAAGGAACGAACATGGCTGTCACGGTACGCATTCCAACTCCGCTTCGAACATTGACCGGCGGGCAAGACGAGGTTTCCGCCGACGGTGGCACGGTGGCGGAGGTCATCGAGAACCTCGAAGCGAATCACCCCGGCATGAAAGATCGGCTTTGCGACGACAAGGGCGTTCGCCGCTTCGTCAACATCTATCACAATGATGAGGACATTCGGTTCCTCGACAACCTCGAGACCGAGCTCAAAGAAGGCGACACGTTGAGCATCGTTCCTGCCATCGCGGGAGGGGCCCAGCGTTGAGCCTCGATGCCACAGCAAGGCGTCGATACGCACGTCAGCTTCTTCTCAGCGAGATCGGCGAGGCGGGCCAAGAGCGTCTGTGTGGAGCCGGCTTTCGTCGAGGGGTCGAGGGCGATGCGGACGCGTACGCTGTGGCGGCGGAGTATCTACGACGAGCAGGCTGCTTAGAGAGCGAAGGCGAAGGCGCGTCGGTGCGTGTGGCCACCACCGAAGCCGTGATGCACTTCGCGGGGAAAGCATCCCTTCGCGCACCCGCCGTAGCCGTGATCGGCGCATTCGCGGCGGTCGAGCACCTGAAGGAAGCCCTCGGAGTCGGCCAGCCGCATGCCTTCCCCTCGAACCTCACCCTCCAACCAAAAAGGGGACAGTCCCCTTTTTCTAGGGGTTAGGCCGGATGCGCTTTCGCAAGATGGAGTCGATCGTCGAGGCGGTGGGCCACACTCCACTCGTTCGTCTGCGTGCGATGGAGAAAGAAACCCCCGGGGTCAAGATCTATCTGAAGCTCGAGTACGCGAACCCGGGCGGCTCGGTGAAAGACCGCCCAGCCCTGCAAATGATGCTCGACGCCATCGAACAAGGAACGTTGACCAAAGACAGGATTCTAATCGACGCAACGAGTGGCAACACCGGCGTGGCATACAGCTTATTCGGCGCTGCCCTCGGGTACCGGGTCGCATTGGTGATGCCGTCCAATGTCTCGAAGGCCCGAAAAGACATCACCGAGGCCTTCGGGACGGAGATCATCTATAGCGACCCCATGGAGGGCTCGGATGGCGCGATCCGAAAGGCTCGGGAGCTGGTCGCAGCAGACCCCGACCGCTACTTCTATTCCGATCAGTATTCGAACCCGTCGAACCCCCGCGCGCACTACCTCGGCACGGCCCAAGAGATCCTCGACCAGGTCGGCGACGAGATCACGCACTTCGTGGCGGGGCTCGGAACGAGCGGGACCTGCATGGGCACGACGCGGCGGCTGAGGGAGCACTCGCGAAAGATCGAGTGCATCGCTCTCGAGCCGGCCGAAGCGTTGCATGGGCTCGAGGGCCTCAAGCACATGGCGAGCTCGATCGTTCCCGAGATCTTCGACCCCGACGTGCCCGACGAGATCCTTCCGGTGGGCACCGACGCAGGCTGGGACATGTCGGACCGCCTCGCCGCAGAAGAAGGCCTCCACGTGGGTCACTCCACCGGCGCCAACGTCGCGGGCGCGCTCGAAATCGCGAAGCGCGTAGAAGAGGGTTGTATCGTGGCGATCGCCTGTGACCGCGGCGACCGATACTTCGCTCCGATGAAGTGGGAGAAGCGCTATGAATGGTGAGGCCTTGCCTTGGATCTCGGGGGACCTCGAGATCGCTGAGTCGGTGATGGACGAAATCGAGCAACACGCGCTCGAGTGCTACCCAAGCGAGAGTTGCGGCTTCGTGTTTGGTCCAGCCAAGGAGCCCGCGGTGCTCGACCGCATTCAGCGCGAGGAGAACGAGGCGGACAAGTACCACGAGCTCGATCCGGTCACCTTCCCTCGGACCTCGAACACCTATTTCAAGATCAACGAGCTGCGCGCAGCGCGCACCTTCGAAAAGGGGCAGAGCGAAGGGCGCCCGGTCAAGGTGATCTATCATTCGCACTGCGACGCGGGGGCGTATTTCTCAGACGAAGACGCGGCGACGTTTGCCAACGGCGGCCAGCTCATGTGGCCGTGCGCGTACATCGTCGTGAGCGTCGTCGATGGAAAAGTCGCCGAGCGGCGTCTTTGGGTGCACGTGCCCGGCACAAAC
>Ga0224512_10000037_pt1 | contig 141918 bp, 122 predicted proteins | sample SF_May12_sed_USG_4_FD_169103 | JGI IMG/M metagenome (GOLD analysis project Ga0224512, IMG submission 169103) | Sediment microbial communities from San Francisco Bay, California, United States - SF_May12_sed_USGS_13 | ecosystem: Environmental > Aquatic > Marine > Sediment | place: USA...
CGTGGTCTCGGAGCTGCGGATGCTCGGGACGGAGCTCGGCCTCCAGTCGATCCTGGTCCGTGGCGACGAGGCTCGGCTGCGGTTCCGGACCGGCGCGACCCCACGCCTCATGCGTCTCACCGCCGCATTGGATGATGTCCAGTTTGCGGCCGACGTTCGGCACACGGTTCCGCTTGCGATGCGCCTCCGACGCTTGGGGGGACTGGGGATCGAGGCAGGACTGGTTCGGGCGCTCAGCGCCGCAGTTGGCACCGATACAGAAGGAGAGGGGTAGGACCGTACATGCACCGATTCGTGTTCGTTTTTGTGCTCACCGTGGGGCTGGTTGCGTGCAGCTTGCAGGACGCCTTCCGGGGGGACGTTGGCATCGTCGCGCGCGGCGGGCCGCTGCAGCTGCAGCGGGACTCGCTGGCGGCCGTTCTCGCGAGTGGGCCCAACGTGCCGCTGCGTCGGGACATCGCCGAGCAGTGGGCCTACCGTTGGGTGGAATTCGCGCTCTTCGTCGAGCGGGTCGCGCAGGGAGACTCCATGCTGGACTCGGCCACCGTGCACCAGGCGATGTGGCCGGACGCGAACCAACTGTTGGTGGACCGGTACCACGACAAGCTCGCCGCAGAGCGCCTGCGTCTCGACTCGGCGGTGATCGACAGCGCCTACGCCGCCGGTGATGCACGACTCATCGACCACATCCTCATCCGCACGCGGCCCGACATGTCCCCGCCGGAGCGTGCAGCGGCCCTTCGACGCGCGGAGGCGCTGCGTGCCCGACTCCTGGCTGGCGAGTCCTGGGAGATCGCGAATCGCGACAACGACGATCCGGCTGCGAAGCAAGCCGGCGGGAGTCTGGGCGTGATCGGGCGGAACCAGATGGTGCCGCCGTTCGAGGAGGCTGCCTTCGCGCTGCAGCCAGGCGAGATGTCCGCAGTGGTCGAGACCCAGTATGGATACCACGTCATCCGGCGTCCCCCGCTGCGCGAAGCCTGGGATCAGTATGCCGAATCGGTCGAGGATGCGTTGACGGTCCGAATGGACAGCGTGTTCCTCGAGGATCTGGCCGAGCGGTGGCGCATCGATGTCCGGGGAAACGCTCCAGCCAACATGCGGGAAGCAGCGGCGGCTCCGTTGCGGACTTTCAGGTCTGGCGAGGTTCTGGCCACCTATCGTGGCGGCAGGTTCACGTCGGCCGATTTCGTTCGGTGGCTGCAGGCTCTTCCGGTGCTGGTGCACCAGAACGTCGCGGGCGCGACCGACGAGCTGTTGCGGGAACTGGCCACGTCGCTCGTGCGCAACGAGGTGCTCGTGCGCGAGGCACGCGAGGCAGGCACGTCGCTGACCGAGGAGGAGTGGTTCGATCTCCGCGAGCGGCTTCGCGGCCAGATCGAGCAGGTAAAGACGAAGATCGGCCTCGATTCAGCGTTTGCGGGCGCCACGACGCTGGATGCGCGTCGACGCGCGGGCGCCGATGCGGTCACAGCATACTTCTACCGCCTCGCCGCGACCCTACGCGGTGTCGTCGTGGTGCCGGCGTTCCTGGCCGCCGAGCTCCGAGACGATATGTCATGGGACGTTTCCCAGCCGGGGATCGACCAGGCGCTCGAGCTCGCAACCCGGTGGAGGCAAGAGGCCGAACAGGCCGCCGCCAGCCCGGAACCTCAGGTCCCGCTGGCCGATTCCGGCGCGCCAAAGGGTGAGAAGCGATGAGGAGCGTTCGGCGAATCGGTGTGATGGTGCTCGCGTTCGCGGCGAGCGCGACCCCCGCAGCGCTGCGGGCTCAAGATACGACCTTCGCCGTGGTCGATCGCATTGCTGCCATCGTCGGCGACAGTGTGGTTCCGCTCTCCAGGGTCGAAGAAGAGCTCAACGTCTATCGGCAGCAGGGTGGGACCGTCCCACAGGATCCCGAGGGCCGGCAGGCGCTGATGCGGGAGGTGCTCGACAAACTGATCGACGAGCAACTGATGCTTCAGGCGGCATTGCGAGACACGACGATCGCGGTGTCCGAGCAGGACGTGCAGGTGGCCGTCGAGGGCGCGATGCGGGAGATCCGTGGGCAGTTCGCGTCTGAGCTCGAGTTTCGGCGCCAGCTCGAGGAGTCGAATTTCGGGTCGTCGGAAGAGTACCGCCGCTGGTTGACTGACCAGCAGCGTCGCGAGCTGCTCCGCAGTCAGTTGCTCCAGCGCGTTCAGGAGCGGGGAGATCTCACACCTCTGGCTCCCAACGAGAAGGAGCTTCGTGCGTTTTACGAACAGAGCAAGGCGCAGCTGCAGCGCCGCCCGGCCACGGTGAGCTTCCGCCAAATCGTGATCAGGGTCGAGGCAGATAGCGCGGCCATCGTCGCGGCACGTACGTTCGCGGACAGCCTGGTTCGTGAACTCCGCAATGGGGCCGATTTCGCGCTGCTGGCGCGACGGCATTCCCAAGATGCTGGCAGCAAGGAGCAGGGTGGAGATCTCGGGTGGAGGCGTCGCGGAGATTTCGTGCCGCAGTTCGAGGCGGCGGCGTTCCGGTTGAAGCCGGGCCAGATCTCCGATCCGGTCAGGACGGTCTTCGGGTTCCACATCATCCGCGTGGAGCGCTCCCAGCCCGCCGAGGTTCAGGTCCGGCACATCTTGATCCAGCCCGCCGTGACCGACGCCGATCGGGGCCGTGCCCGAGGCCAGGCGGAAACGGTGGCCCAGGCGCTCATCGAAGGAGCACCGTTCGACTCGCTCGCGGCCGTCTACCACGACTACGCCGGGCAAGAGCAGCTCCTCATCGAAGGATTCCCGCGCGCCCAGCTGCCCCCGCTCTACCGCGATGCCGTGCAGGGCGCGGCGATCGGCGACGTCATCGGTCCGATCTTCGTCGAAGAGCAGGGCCGTGCCAAGTTCGCCGTCATCCGCGTGACGGACACGCGTCCCGAAGGGGAATACGAGTTCGAGGATCTCCGCGACCAGCTGCGGAACACGCTCGCCGAACAGAACGCGATGGAGCGATACCTGCGAACATTGCGGAACGCCACGCACATCGAAGTCCGACTGTAGCGACGGCGATCATGCTCCCGCGCGTTGCGATCACGGTGGGGGATCCGCGCGGCATCGGACCGGAAGTCGTCACCAAGGCTCTCGCCGATCCGCCGCCGGACGCGGACTGGATGGTGATCGGGCCCGAGGCGCTGCTCGAGACCATTCCAGCGGACCGGCGGATTCCGATCCCTTCACGCTTCCCACCTCCCGCTTCCCCCTTCACGCTCCCCCTGTCTCCCCACCAGGCGGGACTCTGTGTCAAACACTCCGTCGAGGAAGCCGTCCGTCTGGCCATGGCCGGCGATGTCGACGCCATCGTGACGGGCCCCGCCGAGAAGCGTGCACTCCATCTTGCGGGTGTGGGCCATCCCGGGCACACCGAGTGGCTCGCCGACCTCGCGGGCGGCGTGGACGTGGCGATGATGCTGGTGGCCGGCGGACTGCGTGTCGTGCTCGTGACGACCCACCTGCCGCTCCGGGAGGTCCCCGGTGCCGTCACGCTGGAGCGCGTGCTCGCCACGGCGCGCCTGGCCCGATCGGCGCTGGAACGTTGGTGGGACGTGCGGGCTCCGCGGCTCGCGATTTGCGCGCTCAATCCCCACGCTGGAGAGGATGGCCTGTTTGGCTCCGAGGACGCCGAGATTCTGGCACCGGCCGCACGGGCACTCGGTGCGACAGGTCCGCTGCCGGCCGACACGGTCTTCGTGCGGGCCCTCCGGGGCGAGTTCGACGTGGTGGTCGTACCGTATCACGACGTGGCCATGACGGCGGTGAAGCTGGCCGGATTCGGGTCGGGCGTGAACATCACCCTCGGTCTGCCCTTTGTCCGAACCGCGCCCGACCACGGCACGGCGATGGACATCGCCGGGAAAGGAGTCGCGGATCCCGGGTCGATGCGGGAAGCGGTGAAGCTGGCGGTGGAGCTGGGGCGACGCGCGATCGGCTGACGGTTGGCGGCCGCTGGGCTTGCCGTCAGACGGTGCCGGATTGCTCGGTCGTCTTCGGCGGGTCCGCCTTGACGAGCCGCAGGGTGCCGACCCGGCGTCCGTCCATGGTGAGCACCTCGAACTGGGCTCCGGTGGTGGTGACCCGATCGCCGACCTTTGGCAGCCGCCCGAGCGCACCGAACACGAAGCCCCCGATGGTCAGGTAGTCCTCGTCACTGATCGAGAGCCCGTACCGCTCGTTGAGATCATCGATATCCATGTCACCGGGGAGCGTCAGTCCGTCGCCGACCGGCTGCGCCTTCGGACCGGTATGGTCGTACTCGTCGTAGATCTCGCCGACGATCTCCTCCAGCAGGTCCTCCATGGTCACGATGCCGGCAGTGCCGCCGTATTCGTCCAGCACCACGGCCATCTGCGCCTTGAGATGCTTCATGTCGGCCAGGACATCCTCGACCTCACGCGTTCCCGGAACGAAGAGCGGCTCGCGCGCGATGGAAGCCACGGTATCCCTCCCGCGGTCGGTCAGGGCACCCAGGATGTCCTTGATGTGCACCACGCCGACGAGGTCGTCGGGAGATTCGCCGTAGACGGGATACCGTGAGCGCCGCGACTGGGACACATGGTGGACGGCATCGGCAATCGTGAGGTGCGACGGGAGAGCAATCATCTCGGTGCGCGGGGTCATGACGTCAGACACGTTCTTCTCGGTGAACTCGAACACCCCCTCCAGCATGCGAAGGTCTCCTTTATCGAGGTGTCCCGAGCGCTGGCTCTGGCGCGCCAGCATAACGATCTCCTCAGGTCGGTGCACCCGCTCAGCCTCGCTCGGTGCGCGCATCCCGAACAGGCGGAGGACCCCGTTGGCGGTCCCGTTCAGGGCCCAAATGAAGGGATTGGTCGCCACCGTGAATCCCATCAGCGGCGCCACGACCCATCGGCTGGTAGCTTCGGGATGGAGTAGGGCGAGCGCCTTCGGGGCCAGCTCTCCCAGCACGATATGCAGAAACGTGATGATCAGGAACGCGATGACGCCCGCCACGGTATGGGCCGCGATCGCATCGAACGGAGCGGGGAGGCCGTGGAAGATCGCGGAGATGGCCCCGGCCACGGCGGGCTCGCCTATCCACCCGAGACCCAGACTTGCCACGGTGATACCGAGTTGCGTGGCCGAGATGTAGCGATCGATCGATTGAATGGCCTTGAGGGCGAGCTTAGCTTTCAGGTCCCCTCGCCGGGCCCACGTCTCGATCCTGGTGCGACGCGAGGCCACGAGCGAAAACTCCGCCGCCACGAAGAACGCGTTCGCCGCGACCAGCAGGAGCACCGCGGCGGCCCGCACGATGAAGGATGTGAGTGTGATGCTTTCCATATGGTCGTGCTGCACAAGCTAAGGAGTCCGACAGCCGTGGCAAAGCGGCCGGTCCCGATGAGGTTGTGTCCGTGACCGACACCCGTCCAACGGTTCCCGCGGCGGGAGACCCGGCGCTCCAATGCCTGCATTCCCCGCCCGAGCGGCGCGTGAGTGGGCGCGCGATCGCGCTCGTCCTGGTGGTTACGGTGGCGTACATGGGGGTGGAGGTCATCGGTGGTCTCGCGGCCAACTCGCTCGCGCTGCTGGCCGACGCCGGGCACATGTTCGCCGACGTCGGCGCCCTCGCACTCGCCCTGTTCGCGGCCTGGTTTGCCAAGCGGCCGGCGACACCCGAAAAGACCTATGGCTACCTCCGGCTCGAGATCCTCGCGGCCCTTGTGAATGGGGCGGCGCTCATGGTGGTCGCCGGGCTCATCGTGCGGGACGCGGTTCACCGTCTCACCGCCCCCCCCGCGGTCGATCCGACCATCCTGATCGGCGTGGCCAGCGTGGGTCTGGTCGTGAACCTGTTTGGGGCCTGGATGCTGCACGGTGGACACCGCGAGTCGCTCAACGTTCGCGGAGCCTACCTCCACGTGCTCGGCGATCTCCTCGGCTCGCTCGGAGCGTTGGGAGCCGGCGTGATCATCGTCGTCAGCGGTTGGGTCGTGGCCGATCCGCTGATCTCGATCGGCATCGCGCTGCTGATACTCGTGGGTGCGTGGCGGCTCGTTCGCGACAGCACCGACGTGCTGCTCGAAGCGACGCCGCGGCACATCAGGCTCGGCGACGTGGAGCGGTCCATTGCGACCATCGGAGGCGTTGACGAAGTCCATGACCTGCACGTCTGGACGCTGACCAGTGGGGTCGTGGCCATGAGCGGGCATGCCGTGGTCGTCGATCCCGGCCAGGGCCAGCGGGTGCTGGAGACGGCGCAGGCGCGGCTGAGCGATCTGGGCATCCGACATGTGACCCTGCAGATCGAACGGGAACACACTTGTCGGCCTACGGTCTGACCCGACCGCTTGCGCGGAACCCCCGACCCCTCTATACTGGCGCACTCCAACACCGGCACGACGGTCGAGTCATCCTGAAGGTCTCCCTTGTCCATTCGTAACATCGCCATCATCGCGCACGTCGATCACGGGAAGACGACCCTGGTCGACAAGATGCTCCGCCAGGCGGGCGTATTCCGCGCCAACCAGGAGGTCGAGGAGCGCGTGATGGACTCGAATCCACTCGAACGCGAGCGCGGCATCACGATTCTCTCCAAGAACGCGTCGATCCGCTGGAACGACGTGAAGATCAACCTCGTCGATACGCCGGGACACGCCGACTTCGGGGGCGAGGTCGAGCGCATCCTGGGCATGGTCGACGGCGTGCTGCTCTTGGTCGACGCGGCGGAGGGACCGATGCCGCAGACGCGGTTCGTCACGCGGAAGGCCCTCGCCCTCCGACTCGCGCCCATTGTGGTGATCAACAAAGTGGACCGGGCAGACGCCCGCCCGGCCGAGGTGCACGACGAGGTTCTGGAACTGTTCATGGAGCTGGAGGCGTCCGACACGCAGCTCGATGCCCCGTTCCTTTACGCCTCGGCCCGACTGGGTGTGGCGGCGAGAGAGCTGCCCACGTCCCCCCAGGCGGTCCACGGCGATCTCACTCCGCTGTTCGAGGCGATCCTCCAGCACATTCCTCCGCCGCGAGGCGAAGCTCACGGACCGTTTCAGATGCCGATTTCGACGATCGACCACTCGCCCTATCTGGGACGCGTAGCGATCGGTCGGATCGAGCGGGGGATCGTGCGCGTGGGGCAGCCGGTGATGCTGCTCCCCCCAGGAGCAGCTGGGCTCGTGCCGGAGGAGGAACTCCGTAGCGCCCGCGTGGCACAGCTCTACGGGTTCGAAGGCCTCAAGCGCGTGGAGCTGGAGCAGGCCGAAGCAGGTGACATCGTCGCGCTGGCCGGTATCGAGGGCGTCGAGATCGGCAATACCCTGGCCGACCCATCCCGGGCGGAACGGTTGGCGAGCGTCGCCGTCGAGGAACCGACTATCTCGGTCGACTTCATGGTGAACAACTCCCCGTATTCGGGACGGGTCGGGAAGTTCGTGACCAGTCGCCAGGTTAGGGAGCGGCTGTACCGGGAGCTCGAGCGCAACGTCTCGCTTTCGGTCGAGGACACGGACCAGCCCGACGTGCTCACCGTGTCCGGCCGCGGCGAGCTGCACCTCGCGATCCTGATGGAGACCATGCGCCGTGAGGGGTACGAGTTCCAGGTCAGTCGGCCCCGCGTGATCACCAAGGTCGGGCTCCGTGGCGAACGGCTCGAGCCGTACGAAGAGCTGGTCGTGGACGTTCCCGAGGGGATGTTGGGAACCGTGATGGAGACCCTGGGACCGCGGCGAGCCGAGATGCTCGACATGCGCAATCACGGAGGCGGACGGGTGCGCTTGAGCTTCCGCATCCCGGCGCGCGGCCTCTTTGGGTACCGCGGGGAGTTCCTCACGGAGACCCGCGGAGAGGGCATTCTGCACCACCGGTTTCTGGACTATGGGAGCTGGGCAGGCCCGCTCGCTGGGCGCACGCGGGGTGTCCTGGTGGCCGATCGTGAGGGTGTCGCGGTCGGATACGCCCTGTGGAACCTCCAGGAGCGGGCCACCATGTTCGTGCGGCCCGGGGACGAGGTCTACGAGGGGATGATCGTGGGCGAACACGTCCGATCCGGCGATCTCGACGTGAACCCGCTCAAGGGGAAGAAGCTCACCAACATGCGCACCACGGCCTCCGACGGGAACATCCAGCTGGAGCCGCCACGAGAGATCACGTTGGAGCTTGCGCTCGAGTACATCGAGGACGATGAACTGATCGAGGTGACACCGGCCGCCGTGCGCTTGCGAAAACGAGCCTTGGCTGCTATTCAGCGAAAGAAAGCGGCTCGCCAGGCGAGGGCCGCCAATGGGGAGTAGGGGAGGTGATTCAACCTCATTCGTATCGCGCCGGAGGCGCAGGAGGGAGTAATGCGGCCGTGGGAAACGTCGTACTCGCCGATCACCGCTCGCCACGAATCGGATGATGACGAGTCCAGTTACGACGAATTCGAAGAAGACGAGGAGCTCGACGAAGACGAAGACGAGGACGACAAGGAGGAGGAAGACGACGACTACGACGACTACGAGGACTCGTTCGACGACGATTACAGCGAGGTGCCTCGACGCAGCAGGCGAGGGGACTGGGACTAGGACGTCGGTCGGGAGCCTCCGGTGGCAGCTGGGTGGCGCGTCCCGTCCCCGGCCGGGCGTGCCACGCGCTCGGGGGTAGAGCCGGCGGCGCGGACTCCCTAGATTCCGAGTCCCCGGGGCCTGTAGCTCAGGTGGTTAGAGCGCACGCCTGATAAGCGTGAGGTCGGTAGTTCAACTCTACCCAGGCCCATTGGATGCCGGCGGTTAGGCGGTTCTAGATAGAACAAGCAACGATGCCCCGTGGGGTGCGCAGGCGCCCGGCTGGGCGTTCTCATCTGGCCCCTTCCGTGATGCTGCGGTGTCGATTCCGGTGTCGGCTGACCCTGAGAAGCCCCGGCACCTCGCGCGATCTGTCAACGATGTGCGCTCGCCGGGACGCTAAGCTCCCGCGGAGTCGGTCGGGCCCAACCGTGACCTGAGGACTGGGGCCCGCGGGTCCGGATACCGTAGGATCCCGATGGGTGCAGCTCCAAGCGCTGCGACGGGCTCCCGCTTTGTGGCTCGTACCTCGTGAGGCCGGTGTGAGGCTTTCGCCAGCTCGATGTCCTTGTCGAGCCGTGTCAGCACAACCTTCATGAACTCGCCGAAGTGCAGGTAGAGCGCCATCCAGCTCACCCCGTGACGGAGCGCTCTCGGGTTGCGCAGCGCGAGTCTCGCCAGGGTACGCCAAAACTCGATGCGGTAGTCCTTTTTCACGCCCATGCGCCAGATGAGGCGGCCGAATCCCCGTAGCTCGCGGAGCCGCTCACGCCAGGGGAGGCGAAGCTTCTTCTTTCGGCAATTGAGCGCTGCCCCCATTTGGTAGACGCGGTTGAAGTACGCGTGTGGGGCGTATGCCCCTGCGATGACCCGCCGGTAGTCCTCCAGGATTTCCACTCGTGGCCGCTTTGTGACGAAATTCAAGCCGCCGGAGCACTGGTCCGCGGCATCCTCCGGCGGGACGGCAAAGTCCTCGTGCAGTCGCCCCTCACGGGCCAGGCGGCGGGTCAATTGGGTTCCCGGGAGGGCCGCGAGGAGTCCAACCATGTTGACGGGGGTGGCACTGGCCTCGATGAGAGCCAGCATGCTCTGCGCGACGCTCCCCCGCTCGGCATCGAATCCGATGATGTAGCCGCTGTTCACCGCCATCCCGTAGGAGTGGATCTTCCGGATGCTCTCCGCGATCGAGCGTCGGGTGTTCTGGCGCTTCTGCGTCGCCACCAGTGTTTCCATGCTGGGGCTCTCAACGCCGACGAACAACACGAAGAACCCGACATCCTGCATCAGCTGCAGCAGCTGCTCGTCGTCCGCGACATTGATGGACGCTTCGGTGGAGAACTCGAAGGGCCAGTCGTGTGCTTCCAGCCAGTCCCGGAGCACCGGAAGGAGCTTCTTCACCTCCCGCTTGTTGCCGATGAAGTTGTCGTCCACGAAGTCGACGTGACCCCGATGGCCGGACGCGTAGAGCAGATCGATCTCCCTGAGTATCTGCTCGTTTGACTTCAGTCGTGGCACCTGCCCGAACAGCTTGACGATGTCGCAAAACTCGCAATGGAACGGACAACCCCGGCCGTATTGGATGCTGATGTGCAGGTACTTGTCGAATTGCAGCAGGTCGAAGCGTGGGACGGGCGATCGGGACATGTCCGCCCGTTCCTCCCCGCATTCGTAGATGTGCGCTGCACACCCTGCCTCGAGATCCGCCAGCCACCGCGGCAGGGTGACTTCCGCCTCCCCGAGCACCAGGAAGTCGGCCAGGTCGTAGAGATGCGGGCTGGACGTGGCGTCGGGACCTCCTGCCACCACGGTCTTCCCGCTTGCCTTCAGCCGCTCGATCAGGGCAAGTGAGGAGTGTTGCTGGACGATCATGCCACCCGTGAACACGATGTCCGCCCAATCGATATCCGCGTCGCTCAGCTCCTGGACGTTGCAGTCCACCAGACGACATTCCCATGACTTCGGAAGCAGGGCGGCCACCGTGATCAGGCCCAGCGGGCTCGCGGGGTACTTCGCCCCCATCAGCTCGCACGTAGCCCGGTAATTCCAAAACGCCCCTGCCGTGAACTCCGGGAAGATGAGTAGACAGTGCATTCCGGTCCCTTCAGTCATGGATGTCGTGGTCCCCGGAAGCCTGCGAACGGTGCAAGGCTTCCTGGGTGTCACGGCCGAGTTCCCGCTCGATGGCGTACCGGTCGGAGAGGGGCGGTCGTCGGGCGATCCGCGTCAGCGACGGCAGGGGCTCTTGGTGATCCTCAGGCGCAAGGTAAGGTCTCCAACCCGTGGAGGCCAGCCTTGGCGGCGGAGACGCATGAGTGGCAGGGCTGGACACTGGCACCGTTTGGCGTGCCGTATCATGACTCGCCGGGGGGTAGGATAGGTGTCAGTGACGGCCTCAGGCCTCAGCGGGCTCTTCCCCGGGGGGGCGCTGCTGGTCTCCCCCCTTGACTTCCTGCTCGGCGAGTCCGAGACCGGTGTACACGTGGTTCACGATCTCCCGCATGCGGTAGGTTGCCGACTGGGGCGCGCGTTCTCCACGGCGCGCGAGTGCCGCCAGCTCCTGGAGCTGGTCGGCGAATTCCCGAAAGCCCCGCTCCTCGAGCAGCTGCATGACGTCGATCACGAGCCGCCCGAGCTGCGACAGGAGCACGGCACTCGACGGCTGAATACGCACGCCGTCCGTGAGGCTCCCACCGCCGCCCCTGAACATGCCGCCGCGCCGTGCCGCCACCTGTTCCACGATGGCACGCACGCGGTCCCACTTGCGCTTGGTCTCATCCAGCACGGCGAGTTGGGCCCGCGCCTTAGGGCTGAGAGGATCTGCGGTCATCTGATCTCCGGCTGCGACATCGACCGGAAGATGGCGATGGCCAGCGTGTCCCGACAGTGCGTGGGGTCACGGCCGGGCCGGATCCGGCCGAACGGGATACTTTGAAGACGATGGGTTCACCCACACCTCCGCCGCGCATTCTTCAGGTCGACGCCGATGCGTTCTACGTGCAGGTCGCGCGCCTCGTCGATCCGCAGGGCGCCGGCCAGGCCGAGCTGCTCCTGGTGGGTGGATCCCCGGAAGGACGTGGTGTCGTCACTTCGGCCGCCTATGCGGCCCGGAAGTTCGGGGTGCGGTCGGGAATGCCCACAGCGCGAGCCCTCCGTCTGTGCCCGCAGGCGACCGTGGTGGGCGTGTCGCGTCGCGCGTGCAGCGAGAAGAGCCGAGCGATTGTCGGCGTCCTCGAGCAGTTCACCCCGGTGGTCGAGCCCGCATCCATCGACGAGATGTATCTCGACCTGTCCGGGACCGAGGGGCTGTATGGCCACGAGGCCCTCGAAACAACCGCGCGGCGCATCCGCCGCACCGTCCTGGCCGAAACGGAGATTCAGGTGTCGATCGGCGCCGGAACGAACCGGCTCGTTGCCAAGTTGGCCGCTGGCCGGGCGAAGCCCCATCGCACTCCGGAAGCGGATGGTGTGGTTGCGGTACCGCCGGGGCAGGAGGCGGCGTTCCTCGCCACGTTCGACCTTGGTGACATTCCGGGTGTCGGGCCGCGGTTTCAAGAACGTCTGGAACGGTATGGGCTCAAGACGGTGCGTGACACGCTGCCGCACGAGCGACCTGAGCTGGAGGAGTGGTTCGGGTGGCGTGCCGGTAGCTGGCTGTACCACCGGATTCGTGGGATGGATTCGACACCGATCCTGCCGCGATCGCAGGCCAAATCGCTCTCCCGAGACGAGACGTTCGCCGAGGATCTGGATGACGACGATGCGCTGCGGCGCGAGCTGCTGCGCCTCAGCGACCGAGCGGCGCACGACCTTCGCCGGCACGGGTACGTCGCTCGGACGATCACGGTGCGGATTCGGGACCGTGACTTCCGCGACCGACGTGCGAGCCGCACGCTGCCTCGAGGCGTGTCGACCGAGCGCGTGATCTTCGACGAGGCTGCCAGGCTGATGGCTAGGCTCCGCTCGGCACGGCCCATTCCGGCTCGCTTGCTCAGCGTATCGCTGTCGCAGATCACCGGGGCCGACACCGAAGAGCAATTGGGGCTCTTTGACGAGGCAAGCGATGCGCTCGAGACGGAGCGCGACCGTCGCCTGGCCGAGGCCGTCGATGCCGTTCGGCGGAAGTTCGGCTCCAACGCCGTCGAGCGAGGCGGCTAGCGAACCGGAGTAGCCGACCTGTTGTGCCTCCGGCGTGTCGATAGATTCGAGTGAGGGAACCTGGTGAGGCGGGGCTCGGGAACGCGACCGACGGACCGTCCTACAGGTGACGAGGTTGAACGGCGAGGGGGAGAGGTTGGGGGATATCCACCCGTTCGTCGATTCGGTTAAGGCGACTTCCAGAAAGCCGAGGAACGTATGCGCCGATGGATTGCGATGGGGATGGTGGTGATGCTGGCCGCGTGTCGCGGCGACGCTGTGGTTTCGCTCGTCGGTGAGTGGACGGGAACGGACACTGATGGACAGACGATGCAGTTCGTGTTTCAAACGGACGGCACCGGGAAGTGGGTGGTAGACGCTCCGGGGTTGGTCGACACCGTGACGTTGCGCTACACCCTGAACCGCGACACCGTGCCCCACCACCTGGACCTCGCGCGGTTCGATCACGGGCCGTTGGCCGGGGCCACGCTGTACGGCATACTGGCCTTCGATGGGGATGATTCGTTCCGGCTCGACCTGGAGCCTGGACCGCCGGGGGCCGGCGACCGGGCCCCGAGACCCAAGCAGTTTACGGCCGAAACCGTGGTGTTCACCCGGGTCCGCTGACGAGGAGGTGACCGTGGAACATTGGATCAGGCACCTGCCCAAGGCGGAGCTCCACCTCCACATCGAAGGCACGCTCGAGCCGGAGCTCATGTTCGAGCTGGCGAAGCGCAACGCGGTCGCGCTGCGATTCGGGTCCATCGAGGAGGTGCGCGCCGCCTACCAGTTCGCCGACCTCCAGTCGTTCCTCGACATCTACTACGAGGGCGCGCAGGTCCTGCTCCACGAGCAGGACTTCTACGATCTCACTTGGGCCTACCTCGAGCGGGTGCAGGCGCAGCATGTCCGCCACGTGGAGATCTTCTTCGACCCGCAGACGCACACCGATCGCGGTGTGCCGTTCGAGACGGTGATCAGGGGAATCCATCGGGCGCTCGACGACGGCGAGCGGAAGCTCGGAATCTCGCATCAGCTCATCATGTGCTTTCTGCGCCATCTGAGTGCCGAAGCGGCGATCGCGACCCTGGAACAGGCCCTGCCGTTCCGTGACTGGATAATTGGTGTCGGCCTGGATTCCTCGGAGGTGGGGCATCCGCCGGAGAAGTTCGTCACGGCATTCGCTCGCGCCCGCGCGGAGGGTTTCCTCACCGTAGCGCATGCCGGTGAGGAAGGACCGCCGGAGTACGTGTGGCAGGCGCTCGACCAGCTCAAAGTGAAGCGCATCGACCACGGCGTGCGCTCCATCGAGGACTCGGCGCTGGTCGAGCGTCTCCGGGCCGACGCGATCCCGCTCACAGTGTGCCCGCTCTCCAATGTGAAACTGTGCGTGTACGACACGATGGAGCACCACAGTCTCAAGGAGCTCCTCAACGCGGGTCTGTGTGTCACGGTAAACTCGGACGACCCCGCATATTTCGGCGGGTATGTGAACGAGAACTTCCTGGCCGCGCACCAGGCGTTGGGGCTCTCCAAGAGGGAGCTTTATCGTCTCGCGAGGAATTCCTTCGAAGCGGCGTTCCTGGACGACGGATCCAAGGAAACCCTCATCGCTGAGCTGGACACCTACGTGAAATCTGCAGCCTTCTGATCGGCGGGGCAGTTGGCTCACCGCTTCGGTGGGCAGCAATCACGAAGACGAATCGTTGCTGCGGGCCCACGGCAGTCCGTTAGCGAGGGCGCACTGACGTTTCTCTGAAGCTACGAGGAAGCCTTCGTGGGGATGGAAATGAACGGTGCGTTGGTCGCAGTCCGAGCGGAAACCTGGCCGATTCGCGGCACGTTTCGCATCGCTCGTGGTGCCCGCACCGAGAGCCGAGTCGTGGTCGTCGAGATTTCGGACGGTATTGCGACGGGACGCGGGGAATGCGTGCCGTACCCACGGTACGGTGAGACCGTCGAGCAGGTGATCGCCACGATCCGAGAGGTCGCCGGCAGCATGACGGACGGCATCGATCGGATGGCGCTGCAGCACGAGCTCCCAGCCGGAGCCGTGCGCAATGCGCTGGACTGCGCCTGTTGGGATCTCGCGGCGAAACGGGCCGGGAGACGGGCCTGGGACGTGGCCGGTCTAGCGGAGCCGCGACCCCTCACGACGGCGTACACCATAAGCCTCGACGAGCCGGCGGCGATGGGAGCCGCTGCGCAAGCCGAAGCCCACCGCCCGTTGCTCAAGCTCAAGCTGACGGGCGAGCGGGACCTCGATCGGGTGCACGCTGTCCGCGATGCGGCACCAAACACCCGTATCATCGCCGACGCTAACGAGGCGTGGACCCCATCGCACTTTACGGAGCTGGCCCGGCCATTGGCGGAACTCGGTGTGGAGATGATCGAGCAGCCGTTTCCGGCCGACCGGGACGACGTTCTCCTCGGCATCGAGCGGCCCCTCTTGGTAGCGGCCGACGAGGCGTGTCACACGAGTGACGACGTCGCTCGCCTCGTGGGGCGCTACGACGTCGTGAACCTCAAGTTGGACAAGACCGGAGGGCTCACCGAGGGACTCCGTCTCGTGACGGCCGCGCGCGACGCGGGTTTGGAGCTGATGGTGGGGTGCATGGTGGGAACCTCTCTGGGTGTGGCGCCGGCCATCCTGCTGGCACAGGGCGCGCGCTACGTCGACCTGGACGCACCACTGCTACTGGCACGCGATCGACCCGAGGGCCTCCGGTACGACGGCAGCACGTTGTATCCGCCGAGGCGGGAGTTGTGGGGATGAAGGCGATCGCGGGAAGCGGGAAGCGGGAAAAGGGAAGAGGGAAGAGGGAAAGGGAGTGCGGAGGGCGGTACTGAAGCCGGAAGGTGGTATTCGTATGGGTTTTGGGGCCCCGGTGGTCTGCCGACGGAGGAGGCAATCGTGAGACGAGTTCGCTTCTCCGTGGCCATGAGTCTCGACGGGTATATCGCAGGCCCAAAGGGGGAGTACGACTGGATCGTGATGGATCCGGACATCGATTTCGGTGCCCTGTTCAAGGACTTCGACACGGTGCTGATGGGCCGAAAGTCGTACGAGGCGGCACGCCAACAAGGCAGCGGGGGCATGTTGGGCATGCAGGCGTTTGTCTTCTCGCGCACGTTGCGCCAACGCGACTGCCCTGACGTGACCGTCTCGGACACACCCGAAGCGACGGTGCCGGAGCTCAAGGTAGGTGACGGGAAAGACATCTGGCTGTTTGGCGGGGGCGGGCTGTTCCGGAGCCTGCTCGATCTCGGGCTGGTGGATACCGTGGAGGTCGCAATCATCCCGGTGCTTCTTGGCAGCGGCGTGCCACTGCTTCCCCATCCGGCTGCACGTGCCAAGCTTCGACTCACCGGGCACCGCGTGTACGAAAAGACGGGCACGACGGCGCTCGAATACGTCGTGGTGTGACGGTCTGATCACGAGGTGCCCCAACAGCGCATTGCGAGGAACGGCTGGCAACATGGTGACGAACCGACCCGACATGCACGGTGACGCGGCGCAACGTCCGTCGACGGAGACCGGCGATTCGGATCGCCGCTTCACCGATCAAGAAGTGGCCTTGGTGCTGCAGCGCGCGGCCGAGCTCGAAGAGCAACGGTCCCTCGGCTCCACGAGCGCCAGGGGACTGACGCTGCGTGAGCTCCACGAGATCGCCCGAGAGGTGGGGCTCAGTGCCGAGGTCATCGACGAGGCCGTCGCGGCGGTCCGGGCGGGCGTTGGGCCACACCGTGCCCTGCTGCTCGGTGCGCCGCTCTCCAGCAAGGTGGTCCGGGGTGTTCCGGGCCGCCTCGGGGAGGATGCCCTTCAGCGTCTGGTCCGCGTCATCGAGGACCATGTCGATGCGACTGGGACAGTCACCGAAGCTCTTGGCACTGTTCGATGGACCAGCGTATCGCGGGGACACAAGTTCGACCGCACCACACAGGTCTCCTTGTCGTCGACTGACGAAGAAACCCAGATCCAGGTGGTCCAACGGTACCCGTCCGGCCTGCGGGCTATCCTGCATTTCCTTCCCGGAACGTGGGGCGGAGTGCTTGGCGCCGGGGTTGCGGCGTCCGCGGGAATCGCTCCCCTCGCAGTGATCGGCGTGGCTGCGGGTGCTGCCGTCCTCGGAGCGAGCATCGGCCGGACCATTTGGCAAACGCTAGCGAAGCGGAGCGAGCGGGAAGTGGAGCGGATGGCGACCCAACTGGTCACGGCGGCGGGTGACATGGTCTAGCGATGACCGCGCTTCGATCCGTCAGCTCGCCAACCCCGATCGTCCGTGAGCACTCTGATTGTACGTTGACCACCGCGACGCGTATTCGGTCACGACACCGCGAAACGGAATTTCCCGAGTCGAGCCCGCTATGACCGTGCTTACCCGCCTCGAACCCCTGGACATCCGCATCACCATGTGGATGGCCCGCCACGGCGTCACGCTGACGCGTCTTGCACTTGGTGTAATCTTCCTCTGGTTCGGCGCCATCAAACTGGTTCCGGGCTGGAGCCCCGCGGCTGATCTGGCTGCGCGCACGATCGAGCGACTGACCTTCGGAGTCGTCCAACCGGGGGTGGGCCTGGCGCTGCTGGCCGTTTGGGAGTCGCTCATCGGCATCGGTCTGCTCAGCGGGCGTCTCCTTCGCCTGACCCTACTGCTCCTCTTTCTTCAGATGCCCGGAACCATGCTGCCGCTCGTGTTCTTCCCGTCAGAGACGTTCGTGGCGTTCCCGTACTCGCCGACCTTGGAGGGACAGTACATCATCAAGAACCTCGTGCTCGTCGGTGCCGCGATCGTGATAGGCGCCACCGTTCGGGGTGGGCGGCTCCGAGCCGAGCCCACCTGAGCGCGACCAGTGTTCTCGATGGTGAGCATCGCCGCACGCAGCAGGACTAGATCTGTTCCGTCATGACCTTCCGTAACGTTGCCGCGTCGATGTTTCCCCCGGAAAGGATGATCGCCACGCGCTTGCCGTCCAGCTCATTGCGCAGCTTGATCAACCCCGCCAAGCCCGCGGCTCCGGCACCTTCGACCAGGGTATGCGTGGTCCGCAACAGCAGTCGCAACGCCTCGGCGATCTCTGCGTCGGTGACGGTAACGAAGCCGGCCAATCCCGCTTTGAGCACCGGAAACGTCATCTCGTACGCGGAGCGCGTGGCGATACCGTCGGCAAACGTCTCGGCCGAGTCCAGCACGCGTATTTCCCCAGCTTTCCACGACTCGTAGATGGCTGGGGCCCCGGCGGCCTGGACGCCGTACACGGCGACATCCGGTCGCAGCGCACCGGTCACGGTCAAGGCCCCGACCGCCTGCGACCCTCCACCGATCGCGACGACGATGGCGTCCAGTGCTTCCACCTGCTGTAGCAGCTCCAGCGTGATGGTGCCGGCGCCAGCCAGCACCTGAGCGTTGTTCGTGCCATGGATGGGGACGAGCCCTCGCTCGCGTTGGAGGCGCTCAACCGCGACTAGAGACTCGTCGTAGTCGTTGCCCTCCTCGACCAGCTCGGCACCGTATCCGATCATCGCCTCGTTCTTCTCGGGGTTGTTCCCGTGCGGGACGCAGATGGTGACCGGAATACCCAGCACCTGACCGGCGTAGGCCAGGCCCTGTCCGTGATTGCCACGCGTGGCGGCGATCACGCCGCGGCCGCTGTGGGCAGCGGTCAGCGCCGTCAGCGCGGCAAACGCATTGCGAACCTTGAAGGCGTTGGTGGGATGATGAGTCTCGTGCTTCACGAAAATACGAATGCCGTGACGGATGGTCGCGTCGAGTGCCCGGTATGAGCGAAGCGGTGTGATGGAGAGGTACGGAGCGATCCGGTCGCGGGCGCTGTGCACGTCCGTGAGATCGATGGGCCACTCGGATGTCGGCATCGTCGTCCGTTCCCCCATGGTGCGTGGCGTCGGGTTGGGGGTCAGGCCCTGGAGAACTCGGCCCGATCGATGGCTCGGCGATCGTCAGGCGTGAGCGCCACGGCTGCCGCGGCCAGCGCGTCGAGGGCGTGATCGACGGTACGTGCCGCGGGGATGGGGATCACGCTCGAGCCCTGGCTCAGCACCCACGCGATCGCCACGGCATGCGGCGAGGCTCCGAGCCGCTCGGCGATCGGCCGCAGCGTGGGATGAGTCGGCAACTTCTTGTTGAGTCGTCCGCCGCCGACCGGACTGTAGGCGAGGAACCCAACGCCGTGGTCGTCGCAGTACCGCACCACACCGGTGTCCACCGCGGCGCGGAAGAACGGGTTGAGCCGGTTCTGAACGGTGACGACCTTCACCACGGATTGTGCGGCCTCGATCTCTTTTACCGACACGTTCGAGAGTCCGATCCAGCGGATCTTGCCCTCTTGTTGCAGTGCAGCCAGCGCGCCCACACTCTCGAGGAGTGGGACCTTTGGGTCGGGAGCATGGAGCTGGTACAGGTCGATCCGCTCGACACCGAGAGCGGCCAGTGACCGATCGCAGGCTGTGCGGAGACGCGCGGGTCGGGCATCCCGTTCCCAGCGGCCTCCTGGACGGGTGAGTCCACCCTTGGTCGCAACGACGACCGCCGACGAATCGCCCTTCCAGGCCCGCAACGCGCGGGCCATCAGCCGCTCGTTGTGGCCGATGTCGTCGTCGTCCAGGCAGTAGACGTCGGCCGTGTCGAGGAGCGTGGCGCCGGCGTCGAGCACGGCGTGGATGACGGGAACACTCTGAGCGGTGTCCGCGGGACGCCCTTGGATCGATAGCGGCATGCCGCCGAAGCCAATGGCCGATACCACCGGGGCCTCTGGCCCCAAGGGGCGAGTGCGCATGGGCTCCTGTCCGCCCGGCGCTATCGGCGGCGCACCTGCGCGGCCATCTCCTTGATTTCCGCTAGGTCTCGGACCATCTCGCTCCAACCGTACCAGAGCGCGTAATCGGGGTTGGCATGGAATGTTCCCTGGAACGCCCGCATCCGATGCTCGAGGTGCATCTCAAACAGCTGCCGTTCGATCGGCGTCGGCGCGTCGTGGAACGTGAGAAGGTCCGGAAAGGCGTAGGCATAACTCGCCGGCTTCTTGATCACGCCGTCACGATAGAGCTGGGCGACGACACGGATCGCCTCGGCCAGCAGGTGATCGGCCTCGCGGATCATCTGATCCCCTTTGCCAAGCTCGGCGCGGGCGTAGTTAATGGAGTGACATTGCATGCAGATGCCCTCCATCTTCTCCCGCTCCACCTCCCACTCGGCCTCCGTGAGACGCATGAGGTCCGCCGCCTTCACGAGGTCGAGTCGGGCGGTCGGCTGGCCGTTGGGGTCCAGGACGCCGAGTGCCTGCAGGATGGTGGTGCGATCGGCGGTCCACTGCTCGTCCTCGGGCATGGGTAGACGTACCGCGAAGAAGCCCCAGCCCGTGCGCACCTCATGGTTCCCATCCTTCATGTGGCACGTCTGGCAGGTCGGTGCCGCGACCGTCTCGGGGAGTGTCCCGTTCTGCTTCAGGAGATACCGTACGCCGTGCTTCGACGCGGAGTACATCTCCCATTGCGGGTGGTCGAAACCCATGTGACAGGTCTGGCATGCCTGCGGCTGGCGGGCCTCCTTGACCGAAAAGAGATGGCGGGTGTGGCATGCGTCGCACGAAGCGACACCAAACCCGCTTCCCGCGGTTCGAATCGCCCGGATCTCTTCCTCGGTCTTGATCCCGATCTTGTGGCAACCTCCGCACCCCTTCATTCCCTCGGTCATGGCCACGGGGAGGGCATGCGTAGTCGGCATGGCTTTCATCGCCACCCAGGCGAGCGCGTGCTTTCCCGCTTTGAACTGCTGTACGCGTTCGGCGTGGCACATCGCACACGTCTCGGGGGTGGGGATCCTGACTTCCGTCACGTCTTCGACGGTGGTATGACCCACGCCGTGGCACACGGCACAATCCACGCCGTTCTGTCCGTGCTTGCTGACCTTCCAGTCCGACACGATGCTCGGGTGGAGCTGCGTGTGGCAATCCACGCACGCAGACTCCGACAAGACTGGCTCGCTATCGTGAGTGATGGCCGGCACGAGGAGCAGCGACGCCGGAGCAATAGTCAGCATGGCTGCGAGAGAAAACCGCCGCATGGTGCCCTCCCCCTTTGATCGCAGTCAGAGGCAGTCACGCAACAATCCCTGGAGTACAGATTATGGAGCGGTATGGCACGTTGTCAAACTCGGGTAAGTGAGATGCCGTTGCGGGAACCGGCACGGATCTTCCGCCGCTCGTTGGCCTACACGCCGGCCGAGTGGCAGGTGCTCATGCTGCCGCTTTACCGCAAGTTCACTCGAGGGGAAGACCAAAGCTCCGCCTAGCGGTCAACGGCCACCACGGGGAACAGATGGTGCCCGCCCGGGCTCAGCCGGATGCCGGTGCGCTTGGGAACCAATGACGGGTCGCGACACACACCCGGCACACCGAGAGCATCACCGGAACCTCGACCAGCACTCCCACTACCGTTGCCAGCGCGGCCCCGGACCCCGGTCCGTAGAGCGCGATGGCCGTGGCCACCGCCAGCTCAAAGAAGTTCGACGCCCCGATCAGTGCCCCCGGGGCCGCCACGGCGTACTCCACCCCGAGGAGACGCATGAGGCCGTAGGTGAGCGACGAGTTGAAATACACCTGGATCAGGATCGGCACCGCGATGAGCACGACGTGAAACCATCGTGTCGTGATGTTGTCGGCCTGAAAGGCGAAGATCATCACGAGCGTGATGAGCAACGCGATGACCGTGAGCGGTGCGAACCGCGCGACGAACCGCGTGTCGAACCACTCCACGCCCTTGCGGTGGATCAGGATTCGTCGACTGACTCCTCCGGCGACGAGTGGAATGACCACGAAAACGAACACGGAGTAGAGCAGCACCGCGAACGGGACCTCGAGGCCGGATGTGCCCGAGACCAGCAGCTTGACGATCGGCGCGAACGCCACGAGCATGATCAGGTCGTTGACGGACACCTGGACCAGCGTGTAGGCGGGATCACCGTCCGAGAGATAGGACCACACGAAGACCATCGCCGTGCACGGTGCGGCGGCGAGGATGATGACCCCCGCGATGTACTGGCTCGCCAACTCCGGTCCGATGAGCGGCAGGAACAGGTGCCGGAAGAACAACCACCCGAGGAATGCCATCGAGAACGGCTTCACAAGCCAGTTGACGAACAGGGTCACGAAGACGCCACGGGGGCGCTGGCCCACCCTCCGGATCGACGCAAAGTCGATCTTGAGCATCATGGGATAGATCATCATCCAAATCAGTACGGCGATGGGGATGTTGATCTGGCTGCCCTGGCCGAACTCGAGCCCCCGCAGCACATGGACCAGGTTGGGCAGCGCCTTGCCCAGCCCGACGCCCAGTACCATGCACCCCGCCACCCAGACGCTGAGATACCGCTCGAACACCCCCAACCGCTTCTCGGAGCCGCTCACGAATCGATTCCCGTTCGCGTGTCAGTGGTCAGCGCGGCCGCGGCCGCGTTGTCCATGCGGCAGAACTCCTCCACCGGGATCCCTCGTAGCGCTCGAGCGGCGCGGGCGTCCGCGCTCACGCGGAGGTCACCGGCAACGGCCGCCCACACTCTGGCGAGGTCTCGCCGAGCGTCGCGACCGGCGGCCAAGCCATAGTAGACCCAGCGACCGTCGCGCCGTTCGGTGAGGAAGCCCGCGCGTCGGAGCTCCGCAAGGTGGGCCGAAACGGTGGACGGGGCGAGCTGGAGGAGCGCGGTGACTTGGCAGACGCAGAGTTCCCCATCCCGGAGCACGGCCAGGATGCGGAGCCGGGCGGGATGGCCAAGCGCCTTGAAGCGGAGCGTTGCCGTGTCGAGCATGGGGATTGCCATTTCGCTGTTTCGCGAAATATAGTTCTCCGTGGTCCGGCTGTCAGTGCCGCTACCCTGGAGTGACCATGTCCGCTGCCGCCCGCCGAGTGCTGATCCTCTGCACCGGCAACTCGTGCCGCTCGCAGATGGCTGAAGGCTGGGTCAACGCCGAGCTGGGCGCTCGGTGGGAGGCCCGTTCGGCAGGCACGGATCCCGCGCCCCAGGTGCACCCACTCGCCATCCGCGTCATGCGGGAAGTTGGTGTGGAGCTCGAAGGAGCGACGCCGGCACCCATAGATGCCTACCTGGATTCACCGTGGGACCTCGTGGTCACCGTGTGCGACTCCGCACGCGAGACGTGTCCGGTGTTCCCGCGCCCAGTCGAACGGCTTCACATCGCGTTTCCCGATCCGGCGATCGCGCAGGGGACGGAGGAGCAGCGTCTGGCGGTGTTCCGCGAGGTGCGGGATGCGATCCGGTTGCGTCTCGTGCCCGAAGTGGCTCGGCGCGGCTGACCGCAACCGTCGTCCCAGGGGCGCCCGTTACCAACGCAACCCGACCGCGCTATCATCCAAGAGGCCCGTCCCGGCATCGGCACGCACTCCCGGGGTTGGGCCGTTGTGGTCTCTGTCAGATAAGTCATTGTGGAACATATGGTTAACGTGATCATGAACCGCCCACCCAGCGCCAGCGTCCATCAGGAGGGGCTCTGATGTCGGCGCCCTCGGCGTCCCTGCCGAGAATCGCCGCCATCGACCTCGGGACGAACACGATTCGCGTGGTCGTGGCCGAGGTGGAGTCGGACGGGAGTTATCGCGTGTTGGACGAGGAGCGCGAGATGACCCGCCTGGGCCGCGGGCTCGACCGGAGCGGTCGGCTGGGGCGCAGTCCGATGGAACGGTCGCTCGAGGCACTGTGCAAAATGCGGGCGATTGCCGACGGGTTCGGCGTGGCCCATCTGCGCGTCGTCGCGACCAGCGCGGTCCGGGAGGCCTCCAATGGCGCGGCGTTCCGGAAGGAAGCCCAGCGCCGCTGCGGCGTGCGCATCGAGGTCATCTCCGCCGACGAGGAGGCGCACCTCGCCTTCCGAAGCGTCAACCGGCACTTCCAGCTCGATCAGCAGTCGGCGGCCGTGGTGGACATCGGCGGTGGGAGCCTCGAGGTGGTGCTCGTCGCCGGGGGAGTCATCAACCAAGTGCACTCCCTGCCGCTCGGTGCGGTTCGGCTCACTGAGCGGTACGCGAAGTCCGACCCGATATCCGACAAACACTGGAAGAAGCTTCGCAAGGCGATCGACCGGGCAATCAAGGACGAGATCGGCCGGCCGCCGTTCACGCCGGAGATCATGGTGGGAAGCGGGGGGACGTTCACGAACATCGGTGAAATGATCCAGTATGAGCGGGAGGGACGACTCACGCACATCCGCGGGTATGCGGTGACGCGGTCGGACCTGCAGCGGCTGCTCGATCGATTGCGAGAATCCCCGCTCGCCGAGCGACGCCGGATCTCCGGCCTCAACCCCAAGCGCGCCGACATCATTCTCGCCGGAGCCACCGCTGTTGCGCGCCTCGCCAAGCGTCTTGGGACGCCACGCATTCTCGTCAATGATCGAGGGATCCGTGACGGTATCTTGCTGGCGACCATCGAGGAAATGGGACTCGCGGGCGGGGCCGCCGTTCCCCCGCAGAACCGTCTGCAGTGGGTTCGCGAATTCGCGCGGAAGTGCCGATCCAACGAGCGGCATTGTGACCACGTCGCGATGCTGGCCGTGCAGATGTTCGACCAGCTTCAGGAGGCCTACGAGCTCCCGTCCGCGGGTCGGGACATCCTCGAGGCCGGGGCGCTGCTCCACGACATTGGCTACTTGGTGAATCATGCCGGTCATCACAAGCACGCGTATCACCTGATCATGCATGGCGATCTCCGCGGCTTCTCACCCGGCGAGATCGAGTTGATCGCGAACGTGGCCCGGTACCACCGTCGCGCCAGGCCGAAGAACGCCCACGAGCAGTTCCGGCGGCTGGACAAGTCCGATCGCCTATTGGTGCGTCAGTTGAGCGGGATCCTTCGCATCGCCGAGGGGCTCGATCGCGCACACGCACAGATCGTGAAGGGGGTCAGGTGCAAGATCGGCGACGACCGGGTGCGCGTGCTCGTCGAGGCGAAGGGCGATCCACGCGTGGAATTGGCCGACGCGAGTCGCAAGCGTGGCCTGTTCGAACGCACCTTCGAGATCGATGTGGTATTCGAGCGGTCCCGTCGACCCACCAAGCAGCGGGCGGTGGCCACGTCGACGGGCAAACGACGTTCGTGATGCGGTAGGAGAAGGGTATGGGAAAGCGTCCGCCACCGCAGTACTCGTCCGAGCACTACCTCAACCGTGAGCTGAGTTGGCTCCAGTTCAACTCGCGCGTGCTGGAGGAGGCCCGGGACGACACCAACCCACTCCTCGAGCGGCTCAAGTTCCTCGCCATCTCCGGGTCGAACCTGGACGAGTTCTTCGAGGTACGGGTCGCCGGGCTGCAGGAGCAGGTGTACGCAGGGGTCGAGCCGCAGGACTACGGGGCGGACGGTTTGGGGCCGGCCGAGCAGCTCGACGCCGTGCACCCACGGATTCAGGCGCTGGTGGCGGAGCAGTATCGGATCTTGCGGCACGACATCATGCCTGCGCTCGCCGAGGCGGGCATCGTCCGCATGCAGTATGCCGATCTGTCGGCCGAAGAGCGGTCGCGGGTCGATCGCTTGTTTCGCACGAGCATCTTCCCGGTCCTCACGCCATTGGCAATCGACCCGGGACACCCGTTCCCGCACGTTCACCACAAGAGCCTGAACTTGGCGCTGCTCATCCGACCGGACGAGCGCGATCACGAGCCGATCTTTGCGGTCGTGCAGGTCCCCAGCGTGTTGGATCGCATCGTGACCGTCTCGCGGGACGACACGCGTCTCCGGTTCCTGCTGCTCGAGGACCTAATCGTCGAGCATGCGCAGGCGCTCTTCGGTGGCCTCACGGTCGAGGCCACCACGGTGTTCCGCGTGACCCGCAACACGGATCTGATGGTGCAGGAAGACGAGGCGGACGATCTGCTCGAGGCGATCGAAGCGAGCCTCCGGCAGCGGCTGCGGAGCGACCCGGTGCGCCTTGAGATCGCGGCCGACGCAACGGACGCGTTCGTGGAGATGCTGTCTGCGTCCCTCGACATCGAGGTGCGCGACGTCTACCGCCTCGACGGCCCTATCGATCTCTCGGCGCTCATGGCGATTTGGCGCATGGACGGCTTCAGGGCGCTCAAGGACGAGCCGCTCGTGCCGCGGGTGGCACCGGCCTTCGCCTCGGGCCGAGACATGTTCGAGGTGATTCGTCAGCAGGACGTGCTCGTCCACCATCCATACGAGTCCTTCGGGTCGGTGGTCGAATTCATCGAGCGAGCGGCGGACGATCCGGACGTCTTGGCGATCAAGCAGACCCTGTATCGGACGAGCGCCCCGAGCGCGATCATCTCCGCCCTCGGCCGTGCGGCGCAGAACGGCAAGCAGGTCACTGCGCTCGTCGAGCTCAAGGCCCGATTCGACGAGGAGAACAACATTCTCTGGGCCCGGGCGCTCGAGCGAGCCGGCGTGCACGTCGTCTACGGGGTGATCGGACTCAAGACGCACTGCAAGGCGGCGCTCGTAGTGCGGCGTGAGCCTGATGGGATCCGGCGGTATCTGCATCTGGCCACGGGGAACTACAACGCCGTGTCCGCGCGGATCTACACCGACCTCGGGCTCTTCACCGCCGATCCCGAGTTCGGCGAGGACGCCTCACAACTGTTCAACCTGCTGACCGGGTACTCCAGGAGCCATCGATGGCGCCAATTCGAGGTCGCGCCGACGTCCCTACGTGAGCGGGTGATTGCCCTGATCGACCGCGAGCGGCGCCACGCGGAACGGGGCATGCCGTCCCGTATCATCGTCAAGATGAACGCCCTCGTCGAGCCATCGGTGATCGACGCGCTGTACCGGGCGTCGCAGGCGGGGGTGACCATCGATCTGGCCATTCGGGGCACCTGTTGTCTGCGGCCCGGTGTTCCCGGCGTATCGGAGCGCATCCGGGTGATCAGCATTGTCGACAAATTCCTCGAGCACTCCCGAGTCTTCTACTTCGAGAACGCCGGCCAGCCGGAGCTGTATCTGGGGAGCGCGGACTGGATGCCACGGAATTTCTTCCGGCGTATCGAGGTCATGTTCCCCGTGGTCGATCGGCGACTCAAAGACCGCATTACCAGAGAGATCCTCGAGACGGGGCTCGCCGACAATGTGAAGGCTCGCGTGCTGCAGCCGAACGGTTCGTACATTCGACGCTCGCCCCGGCCCGATGAGCCGCCGCTCCGTGCGCAGGTCGTGCTGCAGGAGTTGACGCGCCAGATCGTGCGACCCGACGGCGCGACGATTCCGGCACCTCGCTCGATCACGCGGCGCCCGCCTTCCTTCCCGGACCGGGTATCGTCCGAGGTGTGATCCCGTGCAGCTCCTCGTCGTTCGTCATGCCATCGCCGAAGACCGAGACATCTTCGCGGCGGCGGGACGCGAAGACGACGAACGGCCGCTCACGGAGGAAGGGACGCGACGCATGGCGGCCGGGGCTGTGGGCTTGGTGCGAGTGGTGCCACGACTCGACGCGGTGGCCTCGAGTCCGCTCGTCCGCGCTGTCCAAACCGCCGAGATCATCGCGCGAGCGTACGGCAACCTCCCTGTCGAACGTGTCGCCGCGCTCGCTCCGGGCGGGGACTTCGACGCCATCGTGGACTGGCTCGAGCGCCACGAGCCCGGGAGCGTCGTGGCGGCGGTCGGTCACGAGCCTGATCTGAGCGAGCTGGTGACACATCTGCTGCTGGATGCAGCGATGCCGTTCTTTTCGTTCAAGAAGGGCGCTGCGTGCCTGCTCGAGTTCGAGGGAAAGATCGGACCGGGTGAGGCGGAGCTCCGATGGCTGCTCGCCCCGAAGCATCTTCGGGTGCTGGGCGGCGACGATGCCTGAGTTCCCCACTGGGCTGCTGGGAGGATCGCCCTCGGCCGCCGTGGCTGCAATCGGGAGCGTCTTGCTGCAGGATGCCCGAGCGGCACGCGACCGGCTGAAGGAGGGCGCCGACGGTGAGGCATTGCACGACTTCCGCGTTGCGCTCCGGCGTTTGCGCAGCGTGCTCCGGGCCTTCCGCCCGGTTCTCGGCGATGGCTTGCCGCAGCGATTGCGCCGTCGCCTCCGCGACCTCGCGCGCACCACCAACGCGGCTCGCGATGCCGAAGTGCTCGCGCTCTGGCTCGAGGCGAGGTTGCCCGGCCTCTCGCCTGCGAAGCGGGCCGGCGCAAAGTGGCTCTTGGCCCAACTCGTGGACCGACGTGAGGCCGGATATGGGGAGAGCCTGGAGGCCATCGAACAGGACTTCCCGAGGCTCGCGCGGCGCGTGCGGCGCCGACTCGATGCCACCGTGCACGCAGCTGCCTTTTCGGCCTTGCCCGAGCAGCCCTTTGGCGCGGTACTCGGCGAGCTCGTCGCCGGGCATGCGCGAATCCTGAGGGAGCAACTGGACCAGATCGGCGCGGGTGACGACGCGGCGGCAGTGCACGAGACACGGATCAGTGCCAAGCGGCTCCGCTACCTCTTGGAGCTGGTCGCTGGAGAAGTGCCACCGGCACTGACCGCGGTCGATCATCTCAAGACCCTCCAGACCCTGTTGGGTGATCTCCACGATCTCCAGATCGCCGACGCGGAATGCACTGCGGCCGTTGAGCGTGCCGCCGCCGACCACGCGCGGCGTCTCCAAGGTGCATCGAGTAGTGCCCGTGCGGACGAGCGCGAGCGACGCAAGCTCCGACGGCAGAACGCCGGCCCGGGCGTACGGGCCGTGAGCCGACTCGCGCTCGATGCCCAACAGGAGCTGCGTGAGCGCCTCGTCGCGTGGCGGGCGGACGAGTGGGCGATGTTGGACGACGTCCTCCGCCAGACCGTGGACGCCCTGGCGCACCGAGCACCGAGTGTGATCGAGATCGAGCGGAAATACCTGCTGACCGGACTCCCGGCCCTCGACTCTGCGACCGAGGTGGTGGACGTCGAGCAGGGATGGCTGCCCGGCCGCCGGCTCCAGGAACGGGTGCGCCGGGTCCGATCAGGGCGCGGCGAGCAATACTTCCGCACGGTGAAGTTGGGCGACGGTCTCAGTCGCCTCGAGATCGAGGAGGAGACGACGGGCGAGCTCTTCTCGCACCTGTGGCCCCTCACCGAGGGCCGGCGCGTCCGGAAGCGGCGCTACTATGTAGCCGACGGCGCGTTGCTCTGGGAGATCGACGAGTTCGTCGACCGCGATCTCGTGCTCGCAGAAGTCGAGTTGCCGTCAGCGGAGACGCCAGTCGAGGTTCCGTCGTGGCTCACCGAGGTGCTGGTCCGGGATGTCACGGGGGAAGTCGAGTATCTCAACGTGACTCTGGCATGCTGAGGCCGAGAGCGACACCGGCGGCTACTCCGCGCCGACCGATAGCATCGTGACGCGTTCGAGCAACTGCTCCTGCACGCGGCTCGCGGCTCCCATTGCACCGTCCCGCTGGCTGTAGGAGCCGTCCGCGAGCAACTCCCACGCCGAGGGATCGGCAAGTTCCATGTCGAGGATCTCGTCCAGGCGACGCCGCGCTTCCGGATCGAGGATGGGTGCGACGACCTCCACGCGGCGCCGGAGGTTGCGGGGACGCCAATCTGCCGAGCCGATGTAGTGCTCGACCTCGCCGCCGTTGACGAACTTGAAGATCCGGGCGTGTTCGAGGAACCGGCCCACCGCCGCCACCACTCGGATCGTCTCGGACAGGCCGGGAACGCCCGGGCGCAACGCACAGATGCCGCGAACGATCAGATCGATCGTCACTCCCGCCAGCGACGCTTGATAGAGCGCCTCGATCAGCTCGCCGTCCGCCACGCCATTCAGCTTCACTCGGATCCCGGCCGGGCGTCCCTCTCGCGCGTGCTCGGCCTCGCGCTCGATCAACTCGATGAACCGCGGCAGCATGTTCGTCGGCGCAACCATGAGATGCTCGAACGTGCCGGCGGGCGCTCGTGACGAGCCCGTCAACTCGTTGAACAGTTGGTTGACCTCGGCGCAGATGCCATCGTGCGTCGTGAGGAGCCCGAGATCGGTGTACTGGCGTGCGGTCGTTTCGTTGTAGTTGCCGGTCCCGATGTGCACGTAGCGCCGCACCCGATCGCCCTCGCGCCGCACCACGAGCGCGAGCTTGGCGTGGGTTTTGTATTTGACGAGACCGGTCACGACGTGGATGCCGCCGCGTTCCAGCTGCTTGGCCCAGAAGATGTTCAGTTCTTCGTCGAACCGGGCCTTTACCTCCACGAAGACCGAGACGTCTTTACCTTGGGCGGCGGCTCTGACGAGCAGGTCGGCGAGGGCCGTCGGACCGCCCGGCCGGTAGAGGGTGAGCTTGATAGCCATGACGTCCGGGTCGTCGGCGGCCTCCAGGAGGAGCCGCTCGGTCGTCGCCTCGAATGACTGGTAGGGGTGGTGCACCAACACGTCGCCGCGCGAGACGACGTCGAACATGGACTCGTCGTCCTTGAACGGCTCCGCCGGCACGAACGGCGGGTAGTCGAGATCGGGGCGTCCGAGATCGGTCAGCTCGTGCAGGGAGCCGAGGTCCACCATCCCGTCCACCTCGTGCACGTCGGAGGCCTGGAGTGGGATACCCTGGCTCTCCTCCTTGCGACGCAGCTCCCGGATCAGGAGGTCGCGGATCGCGAACGGCATCGTGCGCCCCACCTCGATACGCACGATGGCCCCGGACGGCCGGCGCCGCAATTCGTCCTCGATCGCCTCCAGAAAACTGGAGGCACTCTTCTCGTCGAACTTGATCTCTGCGCTCCGCGTGATCCGGAACGGATGCACCTCGAGCACGTCTCGTCCCGGGTACAGCGTGGCGATGTTGGCGGCGATCGCCTCTTCGACGGGCACGAAGTCGAGCGAGTCCGGCAGCCGGATGAAGCGGGGCAGGGCGTCCGACACCTCGAGATGCACGAAGTGGTCGCGGGCGGTGCGGGGATCCCGCACCACCACCGCGAGCGACAGGAGCAGGTCCTCCAGGAACGGGAATGGATGGCCGCCGGCCAGCGTGATTGCCTTGGGGGTGAGCAGCGGGAGGACGCGCTCGTCGAAATAGTCGCGCAGGTACTCGCGCTCGGTATCGCCGAGGCTCTCCAGCATGCGAATCCGCACGCCCACCGTCTCCAGAGCGTCCTCGCACACCGCCTGGAGGCAGCGATACTGCCGCCGGATCAGCGCACGAAGCTTCACGTTGATGGCCTGGAGAAGATCGCTGGGCGTCCGGCCGTCGATCGATCGCTTGGTGATCCCTTCAGCAACGGCCTGCCGCAAGCCTCCTACGCGGACCTGGAAGAACTCGTCCAGGTTGGAGCTGAAGATGGCGAGAAACCGCACTCGGGCCAGCGGAGGCACGCTCGGGTCTTCCGCCAGGGCGAGGACCCGAGCGTTGAATTCCAGGAGGCTCAGCTCCGGATTGAGCACCGCTGCCGTCGACACGACCGTCTCTTCGGGCGCGCTCGCCAGGAGCTTCGACGCGTCGAACATCTTCGATCCACGCTTCCGGCTCGGCGGCTTCGCGATCTCGGCAGGCGTGGTCACCGTGGGATGCGTCGCGGTCACGGTCGCGCGCTTCTCCGGGGCGTAGATGTCGCCGATCTCGAACAGCCACAGGATCAGGATGACCAGATTGAAGACGGCAGAGACGAGGAGGGCGAGGGTGAGCACCTGGACCGCGGCAGCGAGACCGATCCCGATCGCCAGAAAGACGTAGACGGCATCCTTGGTGTCTTGCAGGGTGTTGCGGAACCGCACTGCGGCGACGATCCCGGCGAGGGCAAACGCGAGCGCCACCGAGGACTGCACGATGATCACGATACCGGTGACGGCCAGGGGCAGCATGATGATCGTGTGCACCAACGACTGGTCGTAGCGGACCTCGCGCTTGGTCACCATGTAGGCCCACGCAATGGGCGCGACGAGCGCGAGCGCGCCTATGAGGGCGAGGGTCGTTCGCAGCAGCAGGTGGGGGGCGCCCAGAAAACCGCCATTCTCCTCCACCTGGGCACCCTGGAGACTGAGGCTATTCGACCAGTCCACCGGCTGGAACGCGATCGCGAGCACGGGGAAGAGCCGTGTGAGGGCGACGGTGACCAGGACGAGCCCCAGATAGTAGAGGAGCAGCTTGGCCACGGGTGACTGGAGAATGCGGCGGATCGTGAGCTCCCATGTGTCGGTCGATCTCGAAACTACGGGGCCAACGTGCGGGTCGCTAGTCTGGAAGCGCCTGGTGGAGGGAGTGCCCACCAACGTGAGAGGGAGGGCAGGTGCCCTCCCTCTCATCATGCATGGCGCACTGTCAGCCGGTCAGTTGCCCTTCCGCCGTGTGGGGGACGGCCGGGCCGGCGAGGAACGTGTTGGCGTTCTGGCCGGAGCCGGACGGGCTGCCGGCCGCGGCGCTGGACGGCTCGGGGCTGGTCTGGCTGCTGGACGGCTCGGTGCCGGCCGTGCGGCAGGGCGACTGCTCGAGCTCGGGCGAGGTGCTGCCTGCCGCGGAGACGAGGGTCGCGTGGTCGGGGTCCGCACCGGCGTGCGGCGCTCCAGCTTCGGCGTGGTTTGCGAGCCTCGCTCGGCGCTCGGCCGTGCGGGGACGACCGTCGTGGGTCGCCGCTCGACCGTGGTCCGCGCCGGTGTGCGCGTCTCCTGAACCGGTCGGCGGGTTGCGGGCGTCTCCGTCCGGCGTGCCGGCGTCTCCGGTTTGGCAGAGGGCGTCTGCCGCCGCTCGGTGGTGCCGGTCTCCGTCGCTGGCCGTCTGGTGGTGGCCGGCGTGTCCGGTCGCCGAGAGCCGGTCTCGGGCTGAGTGGACGATGTCGCCCGGCGGCCGGACTGCGGCGTCTGTGCCGCCGGCTCCCCGCGCCGCTCGGTGGTTGTGGGTTGAGGTGTGCGCTCGGTGCTGGGGATCACCCGACGACCGTCGGTGATGCCCCACCCAGCCGGCTGCACCCGCCGACCCGAGGTTTCCTGTGCCGGCGCAACCCGCCGTGTGCCGTTCTGGGCGTTGTCCACGGTCCGACGGCCGGACACGCGGTCCGCGGTCGGGGCGACGCGCCGATCCGTTCCCTGCTGGACGGCCGGGGTCGCTCGACGTCCGCTCAGCTGGTTGCCGACCCTGGACGGCAGCGTGGAGTGCAGTCCGGCATTGGCCTGGAGGCCCTGGGCCAGTCGGCTTCGCGTGATCACCCCGCCACGAGCGAGGTCGTACCGATCGGTCGACTTCCAGACGTACCGGCCTCGAACGTTCCCGCTGCCCGCGTAGTAGGTGCCAGCCGGATAGCGGTAGCGATACGCGTCGTAGTAATACCCCGAGTACGGATAGTCGTAGTAGTATCCCGAGTACGGATAGTAGTAGTACGCCCAGCGATACGGTCGGTACCGGTAGGGGTACCACCAGGACGGGCCGTACCAGTAGGGGTCGTACCAGGAGTTCCACCCCACCGAGACACCCCACCACGGATCCCACCAACCGTAGCCGAGACTGACGTTCATGTAGGACCGCGGATACCCGCCGGAGTAGTAGTTCGCGGCGACCTGTTCACCCACGACATAGTGGGTGAGGTCATAGCTGAACCCGACGCCAGCGGCCATCTCCTGGACGAGCGCGGTGAGCTCGGATTCGGGGTCGAGGTCCTCATTGAGCCGCCACTGCTCGAACAACCGGTAGTCCCAGTGGTCGGCCCTGACGAAGGCGTCGAATCGGAACGGGTCGCGCGAGAAGGCGGCGAATACGGTGCCCACGCCGCTTGTCTCGTAGATGCGGAAGGTCTCTCGATCGCCGCGTCCTTGGATCTCGTACTCCCTGCCACCGCGAACGTAGTTGTCGTTCAGCGGGTCGACCGGGAACACGACACGAATCCGCCCGTCGGGCTCCGCGTGCAGGATCAAGAGGTAACCGTCCGCGTCGGCACGGGTGTAGACCCGAACGCGATCACCGCGCTCGAGGTCGCCCCGCTTGTTCAGCCAGACCTTGACGGGGGCCTGCTGCAACACGCTGGGCATCTCGGCAGCCGGCGCGAGCGTAAGCGATGTCAAGAGCAGCGCAGTGATCATGGTGTCCTCCTTCACTTGGCCGGCCGGGGGGAAACCGAATCCCGCTACCGGGCCGGGCCGTTGCTCGCTCGCCTCTCGAAAGGTACCACCCACACGATCGCACGGGCGAGCGCCACCTGTCTTTAGTGCAAGCCCCGTTCCACAGGCTATCACATTGTCCCATAACAGGTTATCATGTACGCCATGATCGAAAAACGTCCACAAATCGGGACAGGCATCCACCGAGCGAAACACTCTCATGGCGCGTGAGTTTGTCCTCGAGCGTGTTCAAATGGTGTCTCATTTACTTGGGGATGTGTTCCAGTTCTACGCTGATCCGCGGAATTTGGCCCGGATCACGCCGCCGTGGCTGCACTTGCGAATGGCCTCCGACGGCCCGTTGGAGATGCGAACGGGCCTGCGGATCGACTACCGGATTCGGCCCCTGTGGGTGCCACAGCGCTGGACGTCCGAAATCACCGTGTGGGATCCCCCCCACCAGTTCGTGGACGAGCAGCGGCGCGGGCCGTACCGGCGGTGGCATCACGAGCACACGTTTCGCGCAGTCGGTGACGGAACCGAGATCCGGGATCGCGTGACGTATGCGCTCCCATTTGGGCCGCTGGGCAGTCTGGCGCATGCTGTGTTCGTGCGGCGGCAACTCGAGGCGATCTTCGCGTACCGGACGAGGGCTGTGCACGACCTGTTCGGAGCGTCGCCGAGGGAACGATGATGCCGCTCGAGTCCGTCCCCATCTGGGTGATCGGCACCGCCATCTTCCTGCTTCGCATCGTCGACGTGTCGATCGGGACGATTCGGACGATCGCGATGGTGCAGGGGCACAAGTGGTTCGCGGTGGTGCTCGGGTTCTTCGAGGTCCTGGTCTGGATTCTCGCCGTGGCGCAGGTGGTGGCCCGCATCGACGACACACCATGGCTGGCGCCCTTCTACGCCGGGGGTTTCGCGGCCGGCGTCTGGGTCGGCATGGCCATCGAAAAGCGGTTGGCCCTGGGGCGTTACGTCATTCGGATCATCTCGCGCACCCAGAGCCCGGATATCGTCGCGGCGCTGCGCGGGCGCGGGCACGTATTGGCCACCTTCGCGGGCGAGACCACCGAGGGACCGGTCAACCTGCTGTTCGTCTCGGCCCGGGGCCCACAGGTACGCGAGGTGCTCGACGTGGCCCGGGCGGTCGACCCGGACGTGTTCGTGTTGGTCGAGGCGGCAATGGAATGGAGCGAGAACGTCTATCCCGCTCCCCACACCACGGGGTGGCGGGCCGTCTTCAAGAAGAAGTGAGTGGAACGCGCCCCACACCGGCGGCGCGTTCCCGGTCTAGATCCAGCCTGACTGGCGAAACACTCGCAACGCCTCGGCGAACCGCTCCATCTCTTCCGGCAACCCAATCGATACGCGATTGTACTCCAGCATCGGGGGAAACGGCCGCCCTACACGAATGCCCCGCTCCCGCATGCGCACGATGTGCCTTCGGAGATCCCCTTCGATGCGGTGCATCAAGAAGTTGGTGTGTGTTGGGAGCACCTCGATCCCCAGGTCGTTGAAGCAGTCCTTGGCGATCCGCTTGCCTCGCTCGTTCACGGCGATGCTCCGGCGCACGAACTCCGAATCCTCGAGACTGGCGCGGCCTGCCACGAGGGCGAAGTGGTTCGCATTGTTCCTGACTTGGAGGCGGCGCAGGCGGCTGGCCGTATCAGGGTGCGCGATACCGTACCCCAGGCGGATCCCCGCCATGCCGTGGACCTTGGAGAACGTTCGCGCGACGAGCACGTTGGGCCGCTCGGTGATCCAACCGAGCGCCGTGTGGTACGACGGATCGGTCACGAAGTCGAAATAGGCCTCGTCGACGATGAACGAGACGTGCTCCGGCGCCGACGCGATCCAATCGTCGATGGCGTCACTCGGAGTGAGGGTGCCCGTGGGGTTGTTCGGGTTGCACAGGTACACACACACCGGACCACTCGCGCTGACAGCCTCCTTCCGCATCGCGTCGAGGTCGTGGGCGAGGTCAGGGGTGAGCGGTACCTTCGCGATCTCCAGATTGCCGGGGCCGGCATACCACTCGGCGTCTTCGTAGGTGGGGCTCGCGAGCACCAGTCGTCCGGCGGGCCGGGCGAATGCTTCCACCGCCATCTTTAGGACCTCGGTCGAGCCGGCTCCCAAGATGACGTTCTCGGATCGGACCCCGTGCGTGGCGGCGAGCGCTTCGATCAGCGGCGCGCGAGCCTGTGGGTAGCGGTTGGCATCGGCCATACCGGACAGAATGGCCTGCCGCGCTCGAGGCGAGATACCAAGCGGGTTCTCGTTGGAGCTGAGGCGGATCTCAGCTGGCGGGTGCGCCGCCGGAGCCGCCTGGGCGGGGCGCGTGCGAGCGGAGAGCCCACTCACGCCGAGCAGGCCGGCGGAGAGGCCGGTCTGCACGAAGGTACGTCGCTGCATGCGACCTCCGGGAAGGAACCTCGACGCTAACGATACCGGTCGAGGCGGCGAGCGGCCAGCGGGCCTACGGCCGCCACTCCTCGCCGTTCCAACACATCTCCCAGAACTCCCATTCGTACCGACTCGACAGGACGAAGAGGTCCTGGAGCCGCTGCAGCTTCTCTTCCCCCGCTCCCGCCGCCACGCGATCGAGCTCCCCCTTGAGCCAGTCCGCCGCCGCCGCGAACTCCGGCGAGGCATACTGGGCGATCCAGTCGGCGTACCGTTGGTCGGCCGGCGGGTCGCCGTTGGCGAGCTCCCCTCCGATGTACACGTAGCCCCAGGCGCAGGGCAGGAGGGCCGCCAGGAGATCGGCCATGTCGCCGTCTGCCGACGTACGGACCAGGAAATCGGTGTAGGCGCGTGTGGTGGGCCACATCGGTTCCGCCTCGAGCGCTGCCGCCGAGATCCCGAACCGCTCCGCATACGAGCGGTGCAACGCCATCTCGCTGTTGAGCGTGAGGTCGAGCACCTTGGCGTACCAGCCCATCGCCTCGAGCCGATCGGCTTTGGCCACGGCCCAAGCGAAGATACGGGCGAATTCCTTGAGGTAGCGGTAGTCCTGGAGCACCCAGCGCTTGAACCGTTCTATCTCGAGCGTGCCGTCCCGGAGCCCGCGCACAAATGGGTGGTCGAGTTGAGCATCCCAGATCGGTTTGGCGCGCTTGTAGAGGTCGGTGGAGAGGGGCATGGGTCCTCGGCTCGCTCGATTTGATGACTCTGAGAGATGGCGAAGGGTGAAAGGTGAAGAGTGAAAGTGAAGAGTGCACTTTTCACGTGTTCACTCTCACCCTCCTGGCCATCCCTCCCCTGTCGCCGCCATTTCCCAGAACGCGATCTCGTACTTCGTGGTGAGCTCGAAGTACGTCCCCATGCGGGAACGCTCCTCGGATCCGGCCTGCTCGGCCAGCGCGTCCAGCTCCCCCTCCAGGTAGGTCACGTACTGGGTGAACGCCTCGCCGGCCCAGTTCTCGACAAAGGGGTACCACTTCGAGTCGCGGGCCAACCCGGCCTGCACCGCCTTCCACGAATCGTGGTACGCCTTCTCCGCTGCATACAGAACCGTGTACGCTTCAGCGTAGGACGCGCGATACGCCGTCGCCATCAGAAACTGGATGTAGGCGTGGTTGGCGAATGCCGGGGGAGCACCTCGGAGGTCCACACCAACGGCCTGCGCGCGCTCTTCGAAGAGCTTCAGTTCCTTGCCCAGGGCGGTAATGATTCCCGCGAGCGGCTCCCAGTGGCGCTCCGGGGCGCGTGCCAGGAGGGCGGCGATGAACGGAATGGCGGCCTCGACGAACAGGTAGTCCTGTCGCATCCAGACCGCGAAGCGCTCGTCCGAGATCGTGCCGTCCCTCGTGTCGCGGAGGAATCGGTGGGCGAGCATCCGATCCCAGAGCGGCCGGACGCGGGCGAGCTGTGCACTGCAGAACGACACCTGGGGCTCCTTAGGTGTGTGGGTTCCCGAACCCCTTAGGATTGACACGAACCGGGCCGGGACGCCGAATCCAAGGGAAACCCGATCGGCCGGGCTTGGCAAGCCGGCCGCCGGCCGCTGAAACCGGCGCCGGGAGAGGCTCGTAGGGAAGAAAACCGTCTGCTCAAGACCGGGGCCGAACTATGTCCAATTTCCGCAGAGCATTCATCGTGGTCGCTGCACCGCTCGTCGTGGCGACCGGTCTGCTCGTCTTCTGGGGTGCCCGAACCGCGGCCTCGCTGAAAGCTCAGGTCGAGGCATGGGCCGACAGCTTGGAGCACAGCCCGAACCCGGTGACCATGCGACTGTCGTTCCTGCCGGTCTACATCGGCGGTGGGAAGGTTGGGAAGCTCGACCGAGTGGTCATTGAGCGCCATGAGGCCGGCACGGTCGACAGCGTGCGCATTGCCATCACCGCCTCCGACAATGCCGACCTGGACCGGCTCACCGACTGTCAGCTCCACTTGGATCCGGATGCCTTCGACCGCAGCGGCCCTCTCGGGTACAAGCACGCCCTGAGCTGTGTCACGGACACGAGCGAGCTCGTGCGCTTCGGCAGTGTCGCGTTGACGGGCCTGGGGGAGGATCTCGTCCTGTATCTCGACAGTGCCGACGTGCCGTGTCAGCACATGGCAAGTGAGGCCGCGCCGGGATGCACCGAGTTTCGGCAGGAGATTCGGCGACTCAAACAGGAAATCCGCGACGAGATCCGTGTTGACATCCGACGCAGCGTGCGCGGGCATTGAGGGTCGTTACCCAAGCATGTCGGAGGGACCACCCATGAGACCTACGGCCACCCTGGTTCTCGCCGTCGCCGTCGCGGGCGGCGTGGCTGCCTGCGCCGCCAAAGGCGGCGTCGAGGCTGCGGCCCCCGCCCCCGCACCGCTCGACCCCGTGGGGGTGTACAGCTTCTCCACCATCTACCAGGGCGGGCCCATGACCGGACGCATCGTGATTCGCGGAGCGCCCGGCAGCTACACCGGCACGGTGGAGCCCGCCGACGGGCCGCCGCCCACCGAGATCTATTCGGTGATTGTCGAGGGTCAGGAGCTGCAGATCGTCGCCGACGCGGGCGGCGAGGACCTGATCATTGCAATGACATTCGCCGGCGATCGTTTCACCGGCTCCTGGATCCTGGGCTTCGATTCGGGAGAGATGACTGGTACAAGGGTGGAGCGGTAGCCCGGGATTCGCGGGCGGGTCGCCCCCGGGTCGCCTTGGCGGCTCGGGGGCGGCGTCGTTTTTGGGGGTGTCTGGTGGCCCGTCCTCGGGTCGAGATAGCTTACCGCGTATGCCCGACGCCACCCTGACGAGCACCTGCCCCCTGGACTGCCCCGATTCGTGCGTCCTCGACATCACGGTGCGGGACGATCGGATCGTGAAAATCACCGGCGCCGCGGATCCCGTCACCGCCGGGTTCGTGTGCGCCAAGGTGAGGCGTTTCGACCGGCAGGTCTACGCGGCGGAGCGGCTGCAGCGCCCGCTCAGGCGATCGGGCTCGAAGGGGAGCGGGTCGTTCGAGCCCGTGACGTGGGAAGCAGCGATCGGCGAGATTGCCACGCGGTTTCGCGAGATCGCCAGCCGATCGGGCTCCGAGGCCATCCTGCCGTACCACTACGGCGGATCGAACGGAATGCTCACCGACGGCTTCCTCGACACGCTGTTCTTCACGCGGCTTGGCGCGTCCCGTCTGCTCAAGACGCTGTGCGCGGCGCCCGCGACGGCGGTCGCGACCGGGATGTACGGCAAGATGCCGGGGGTGGCCTTCCAGGACTACGTCCACGCCCGCTGCATCATCGTGTGGGGCGGCAATCCCAAGGCCTCCAACATCCATCTGGTGCCGTTCATCAAGGAGGCGCGCCGACGGGGAGCGTTCGTCGCGATCGTCGATCCGGTCCGCACGTTCGGGCAGAGCGAGGCCGACCTGCATCTGCCGGTGCGCCCGGGTACCGATCTGCCGCTCGCGCTCGCCATGATAGGCCTGTGGAAAGACTGGGGCTGTCTCGACTCCGCGTTCCTGTCCCATCACGCGACAGGGGTCGAGGTGCTGCTGGACGCGGCCGAGCCCTGGACGGTCGAGCGGGCGGCCGACGCGACCGGCGTTCGCGCCGACCACATCCGCACGCTCGCCCGCGCCTACGCCGATGCCAGCCCCGCCGTCATTCGCTGCGGGTGGGGGCTGGAGCGGAATCGTCACGGCGGGCAGGCGATCGCCGCGATCCTGGCCATGCCAGCACTGCTGGGCAAGTTCGGGGTCCGGGGAGGCGGCTACACGCTGAGCAACAGTGGAGCGACCCGGTTCGACGCGCGGCGCGTCCTGGGCATGCCTCCCTGGACGTCCCGAGCCGTGAACATGTCGCAACTCGGCCAGGCCCTCGCCGGAGATCTGGATCCGCCGATCGAGGCGATCTTCGTCTACAACTGCAATCCTGCGGTCACCGCCCCCCACCAGACGGCAGTTCTCCGGGGTCTGGCCCAAGCAGATCTGTTCACGGTGGTGTTCGACCAACTGATGACAGATACCGCACAGTATGCCGACATCGTCCTGCCAGCGACCGCGTTCCCGGAGCATTGGGATATTCGGGCCTCGTACGGCCGGTTTGCCGTGGGTGCGGTTCGGCCCGTGATCCCGCCACCCGGCGACGCGCGGTCGAACCACGAGGTCTTCGGGATGCTCGGCCGGGCCATGGGGTTCGAGGATCCGCCGTTCTCGTGGACGCAGGAGGAGGCCCATCGGGCGGTGCTTGCCGCGGTCGAACTGGAGGGCGGAACCCCACTCGAGCGCGGGGGTGTGGATGCCGTCACCTGGGAGCACGACTTCCCCGGCCCGACACCGATCATGTTCGGGACGGTCTGGCCCAGGACGGGCGATGGGAAGGTCCATCTCCGGCCGGAGGATCTTGGACCGGATCCGTATCACTACCAAGGCGTCACCGATCGGAGCTACCCGCTGGCCCTGATCTCGCCTGCCACCGCTCGCACGATCAGCAGCACGATGGGTCAGTACGGGATCCCGGAACTGTACGTGGAGATCAATTCAGATGATGCCGAACCACGGGGGATCGTCGACGGGGACCTCACGCGGGTGTTCAACGCTCTGGGGGAGGTCGTGTGCCGGGCCCGCGTCACCGACCGGGTTCGACCCGGCGTGGTGCTGATCCCGAAGGGAGCGTGGCGCCGCTCGTCTCGCAACGGTCTCACGGCCACCGCCCTGTGTCCGGATCACGTCAACGTCGTTGGTGGTGGGGCATGCTACAACGACGCGAGGGTGGAGGTGGAACGGCGCGGGTGAGGCGGCAGTCGGCGCCGTTGGCCGGTCATGGTCACGAGGGGCGGAGATCCGGTGGATCCCCGCCCCTCGTTCGTGGCGTCTCGCCACGGGGCGCCGTGACTCCCCCTGTGCTACCCGTTCGGGTCCAAGATCCGGTCGATCCTCACCACGGCGTCCTGGAGGTGGAGGCGGGTCGTGAGATCGGAGTTGCGCCCCAGCGCACGCTGGATCTCCCGCTTGAGCGTCTCCAGCTCGCCCCGCACGAACGGCCGGATGTCCGACTGCGGCACGTTGACCGGTGTGACGAAGCTGCTGAATGCCGTCGGCACTGAAGGCGACTGGGTCATGAGGTACTCCATGCGCTCCAAGTACCCGCGCTGGAGGTTGCGGCGGTAGACGTTGATCGACCGTCCGCTGGCGAGCTCGCCCCAGACCCCGTTGCGCAGGTCGCCGAGCATTTCGCCCAGCGAGTAGGCATTGAGGCCGAGCCGCGCCTCGCCTTCGATCAACCGCTGCATGCGTCCCGGATCCAGAACACGGTTCACCACGCCCACTTGGGCCGTCCGCATCCGTTCCACGGTGCCGACGTTCTCGATCCGGCCGAGTACCTCCTCGTTGATGAGCCAGGTAGGCGGGGTCAGGGCCTGCTGCTCCAGGAACTGCATGGCTCGCTGCTGGGTCGCTTTTTGGACGAAGGAATAGACGACTCCGCTCTGGTCGTAGGTCTTCGGTGTCTCGACCACGCCTCCGATGTTGGTGGCGACGTGTCCCATGTACCGGTTCCACTGGCCCAGCACTTGTCCGTAGAGCTCCTCCAGCTCGTCGTAGTTCTCCAGCCCTTGATAGGACCAGCCGACGAGGTTGGGCACGATACGCTTGAGGTTCGCGATCCCGTACTCGCTCGCCCGCATGGCGTCGTCGCCGAGTGCCTCAGTCTGCGATGTGGGGTCGATGCCGCTGCCGCCACCGTAGTGATAGATGGGGTCGTCATACCGCTCACGGATCCACTGGGCGAGGGTTTCCCGCTCGGCATCGGGCGAGGTCGCGTCGAGGATCGGCCGATAGCCCCACATAATCGCGTACTTGTCGTAGGGGCCAATTCCCGGCAGGAAGCACACTCCCTCGTCTTCGGGCTGAGCCACGTAGTTGAAGCGGGCATAGTCCATGATCGCGGGCGCCGTCCCCATACTGCAGGTGAAGCTGGCCGAACGCAGTGAGTCGACGGGGTAGGCGGCGCTCGCCTTCATGTTGTGGGGTAAGCCCAACGTGTGCCCCACCTCGTGCGCCGCGACGAAACGGATCAGCTCGCCCATGACCGCGTCATCGAACGTCACGCCTCGCGCCGCGGGGTTCGCTGCCGCCGTCTGAATGAAGTACCAGTTCCGCAGTAGATTCAGCACGTTGTGGAACCAGCCAATGTCGCTCTCGAGGATCTCGCCCGTCCGTGGATCGTGGACGTGGGGCCCATAGGCGTTCTGCACCGGTGACGGGAACCAGCGGATGACCGAGTAGCGCACGTCCTCGGGGCTGAACTCCGGATCCTCTTCGAGCGTCGGCGGGTCCTTGGCGACGATCGCGTTCTTGAACCCGGCTTCGGCAAAGGCGGTGTTCCAGTCCTCGACCCCCTGCTTCAGGAAGGGGCGCCACTTCTCGGGCGTGGCCGGGTCGATGTAGTACACGATCGGCTTCACCGGCTCGACCAGTTCGCCACGCCGAAACGCCGCCGCGTCTTTGGGTTCGAGCCGCCACCGCGTGATGTAGCGCCGCGCGGTGACCTTCTGATCGCTCCGACCGTAGTCGGTCTGGCGCACGCTGAAGTACCCGACCCGATCGTCACCGAGGCGCGCCCGCATCGGTTGCTCCGGGAGCATGACCATCGAGTGGTTCATTTCCAGCGAGATCGTCCCCGTCGAGGAATTGCTCGGCGGCTGGTTGGCGTTGTAGGTCATGACGACACGGACTTCGATGTTGCGCGGGAAGCTCTTGGCCCAGTCGACGAACGTGCGGTCTTTGTCGAGGTTCCGGATCTTGTACTGCTCGCGCGCGGAAGAGCTCAGCCCCATCATCGGGATGTCGCTCATGAAGAGGTCGCTCACGTCGATCACGACCGCCAACGTGTCGGTCTTCGCCGAGTCCAGCGCGTAGGCTTGAATGTCGAAGGCCTGGACGATGGGCTCGAAGTTGGAGTTGCGTACCGCCTGGTAGATGGGGAGCGAGTCGTCGGCAACGTTCGTGTACGACACATTGCGCAACAGCACCTTGGTGCCGTGGCGCTGCCAACGCACCGTTTGGGTGTTGTTCTCCTCGCCGCCGTACCCGATGCCCGTCGTCGTGCGGGCCCGCCGTGAGACGAGGAGCATCTCCCGATCGAGCATGCCAAGCGGGATCTCGTAGAACAGCTTGTCGTCGATCCGGTGGACGACGAACAGGCCCGAGTCGGACTTGGCCTCCTTGGTGATGACCTTGTCGTACTCCTTGATCTTCTCCTTAGGCTGCTCGGTCGGCTTCTGCTGTGCCGCCTGTGGAGTCGGCGCCTGACGGGCGGCGCCTGAGGCGCAGGCGGTGAGGCCAGCCGTGGTGAGGAGAACGACGAAAGCGGACGCGACTCGCTGCATGGCGCTACCCCCAAAACGATGGTCGGATGGATCATGGGCTGTCTACCGAGCGGGGAAAGCTACGTAGCCGTGAGCCGTCGGCGCCAGTTGGTGAGCGTTCCGCACGCTCGGACCCTTACTCATTGCAGTCCCCTCACGTAAGATGAATCCCGCTTCGGCGGCGCCCGGAGCGTTGACCGCGTTCAGGCGCAGGTGAACAAACGGAGGCAGGCATGATGATCACATGGCGATGGTCGGCAGCGACGGCCGGCGTGCTCGTGACGGTCCTGGCGTGCAGCGGAACGGGCTCGGGCGCGCCGACGGTTCGCGTGATCAGGGGACAGCACTCCCAACCGCTGTATCCGGACGCGCAGCTCTCTATTGTGAAACCGGGTTCCGGTGAGACGGTCTCCGGGGCAACAACGGTGGAGTTTGTGCTCTCGGGATTCGAGGTCGGCGTTCCGACGCCCGGTGCGGACCGGCGCGGCATTGCCAGATCCGCGGATGGCCAGCACATCCACCTGATCGTCGACAACGAGCCGTACAGCGCCCACTACACGACCACGGCCACCGTCGATCTGAGCACGCTTGGCCCCGGACGGCATGTGCTGCGAGCCTTCCCATCCCGACAGTGGCACGAGAGCGTCAAGACGCCGACGGCCTTCGCGTCGGCGGCGTTCCGAGTCGGCACTGCAGATAGCGGTGTGGACTTCGATCCCGAGCTACCGCTTCTCACGTACAGCCGGCCGAAGGGGACCTACGCGGGCGCGGACGCCGACAGCGTCATGGTCGACTTCTACGTGTCGAACGCGACGTTGCGGCCCGGAGGCCACGCCGTGCGACTCACGGTCGACGGCCAGGTGAACGAGACGCTGACCGACTGGGTGCCGTACTTCCTGGTCGGCCTTCCGGCGGGGCGACACGCGGTGACGCTCGAGCTGCTCGGTCCGGATGGCCAGCCCGTGCCGGGGCCGTTCAACCGCGCCTCCCACACGATCACCGTCGAGCGCTAGGAACGGTCGTCGCCCGCCGGGGCGTGCGCACGTGCGTGACCCTGGTGCTTTGATCCGCGTCGCGCTCGGCGCGGTGCTCCTCAGTTTCGCGCCGGTGCTCGTGCGCGTGGCCAATGTGGGGCCCACGCCGGCGGGCTTCTATCGCATGGCCGTGGGCGGTGTGATCCTCGCCGGTTTGGTGGTGGTCCGCCGAGGGCGGTGGCGCGGCGCGCGCGGCTACCTGCCGATTGCGGTCGTGAGCGGCGCCTGCTTTGCCGCCGATCTGGCCTTCTGGCACCGGAGCATTCATCTCGTGGGACCGGGCCTCGCCACCATCCTCGCCAACTTTCAGGTGTTCGTGCTCGCCGGGTTCGGCATCGTCATGCTCAAGGAACACGCCTCGCCACGGCTACTCGTCGCCATCCCGCTCGCCGTCGCCGGGCTGTTTCTCGTTTTCGGGATCGAGTGGGGGACGCTGGATATGGCCTATCGATGGGGCGTGGCGTTCGGGTTGCTGACGGCGGTGTCGTACGCGTCCTATCTGTTGACGCTCCGACTGGCGCGCCAGCGTGCCGAGGGCGCAGATGTGATGGCCACCGTGGCGACGCTGTCGCTCGTGTCCGCGGTGATCCTGGCCGTGGCGGTCCGCCTGGAGGGCGAGAGCTTCGCTATCCCGTCGGGTGGCACCGCGGGCATCCTGCTCGCGTATGCCGTCCTGATCCAGGTGATCGCCTGGGTACTGCTCTCGAGTGGGCTGCGCCGGCTCGCGGCGTCGCAAGCCGGCCTCCTGCTCCTGCTGCAGCCGACGCTCGCCTTCGTGTGGGATATCGTGATGTTTCAGCGTCCCACGTCAGCCATCGAGCTGGTCGGGGCACTGCTCACACTGGGGGCCATCTACCTGGGGCTCACCGGTGCCCGTCAGCAGCAACCGTCAGGACCGCAGCAGGCGTAGCTCACCGCGTCGTCACCGGGTGCGAGAATCGCGAACATCCGGTCGTAGGGTGCCCGGCTGAGCTTCGCGACCGTGTCGGTGCACACCTCGTAGGGCTCGTTGCGCGGGAACAGATGGCCCTCCTCGTCGACGAAGGCCTTGCCGGGTCCGAGATACACCGCGCGATGCCCTTCGAACACGCACCCCTCCTTCTTCTCGAACTTGAATCCTTGCACGGTGACCGAGAAGAATGGATAGCCCTCGACCTCTTTCCAGTAGGTGCGGCTCAAGACCGTGAGTCCGTAGAAGCCCGCGCGTTCGAGCCGAGCGAGGAACTCCTGCTGGGTGAGCGCACCGGACAGGCACTCGCCCCAGAGGTGGACGTTGGTCTTGAGGCGCGGAGGTACCTCGTGCTCGCTCACGATGTCCGAGATCACGACGCGGCCGTGATCCGTGAGCACGCGCCAGATCTCCTCGAACACACGCGGCTTGTCCGGTGAGAGGTTGACCACGCAGTTGGACGTCACGAGGTCGACGGACCCTGTCTCCACCGGCATGTCCTCCAGGAAGCCTTCACGGAACTCCACGACGTCGTACCCCAGGGCCGAGGCGACCGTTGGCTGGTGCTCCCGTGCCACGGCCAGCATACGGTCGGTCATGTCGACGCCGATCGCCTTACCCGTGGGACCGACGAATTTGGCGGCGATGAACACGTCGATACCCGCGCCGCAGCCGAGGTCCACGACCGTTTCCCCCTCGGTGATGCCGGCACTCGCCATGGGCGAGCCGCACCCGTAGAACCGGTCGAGCACGTCCTTGGGGATATGAGCAACTGCCGAGTCGTCGTACTTGGTGGGACAGCAGAGATCGGCCTGTGGCTGCTCCGCCGCCGCGCCGTAGAACTCGCGCATCTGGGCGCGTGGCTTGTCGACGTCGAACGAGAGCACGCAGTTGGAGTGGAGTGTCAGCACCGGCCGCTCGGCCAGTCCGGCGTCCGCAGTGCCGCAGGCGATGGCGCCCTCCCCCATCGCATGCAGGACGAGCGGAGCGTCGTATCCCGAGCGCAGGTTGCGCCGGCCCTCCTTTTCTCGGCCCAGTGTGGTCATCGCGTGCTTCACGAGATGGATCGCGATAGGGTAGTACGGGTCCGCGCCAAGTGGGTCGCCGGTTGCCCACCACGCGTGCTCCCAATCGCCACCACCGGTGAAGAACCGGAAGGGATCGCGTGCCACCGATGGCTTCCGCGCCACGGTCGCGGCTCGGAGTCGCCGCACTACCGGTGACGTGTCGAGGATCTCTCCGAGGTCGGCGTCCGCCGTGTCGCCGCAGACGAGCTCGGGCACGTTGACCAGGGCGGCCGTGGGATACACTCGGCCATCCACGTAGACGCTCAAGGAGTCCCACCCACCGTTGCCGAAATCGTACTTGATGCCCGGCACACCGTTCACGCGGCGCTTGACCGCTTCGAGGTTGTCGAGCGTGATCCCGAGCTGGTCGGCGGCCTCCGCCGTGCGACGTACGCCGTCCACCAGTTGGAGCACCTCCGGGAAGAACCCGTTCCGGCTCGCGGCGGCGCGGCCGCGCGTGTGCGCCCACATGAGGTGGAAGCTCGCGGCGCCCACGGACTTGGCCAATGCCGGCACGGCATCGATCTCCTCGAGGTTCTGTTCGGTGACGACGGTCGAGAGCGACGTTTCGAACCCGAGATCGGCGAGGAGCTTTGCGCCGTCCACGGCCGCAGCAAACGTACCGGCTCCGCGGATGCGATCGTTGGTTTCGGCGCACGCGCCGTCGACGGAGACCTGCAGGCGGACCGCGCTCCGGTCGAGAGTCTCCAGTTGCATTCTCACCGCGGGTCGAAACACCGTGGCGTTGGTGAGCACGATGACCTCGAGCCCGAGGTCGTCCGTCGCTCGGCGGACGAGGTCGAACACGTCCTTGCGAACGAACGGCTCGCCTCCCGTGAGGTAGAGTCGCTCGAGGCCGAGCTGCGCTCCACGGGTGACGAGCGCATCGAGCCGCTCCAACGGCAGCCCCGGCTCCTTGCCGGGTCCGGATGAGACGAGACAGTGGGTGCACGTCAGGTTGCACGCGTTGTTGACCTGGATCCACAGCTCGGTAAGCCCATCGGGTTGGGCGAGCGCGGCGCGCCCCGGGTAGGCAGGCGGTGAGCGCGGTACCGCCGAGATCATCTCCGCGCGGCCGAGCGCCGTGAGGAAATCGTGGACGTGGACCCAGGCCTTACCGGCTTCCAGGCCATGCCGTTCGGCGTAGCGGGCCACCAGCACGCTCATGGTGATGCCGGCGTTGCCGCTGATGGTGTCGAGGATCTCCCGTCCACGGCCGTCGACAGCGATCCAGTTGGGCGCGGCGCTGTCGACGGCGTACGAGATGCCACGGTCCTCGAGGAAGTGAAGATCGGGCAGGTGCATTGGGGTGTGGTGGTCGAGCTGGATCATGGGTCTCGGTTCGCTGGTGTTGTTGGTTGTGCACGGAGGCGGCCGGGCGTACGGCCGACAGTTCGGGAACAGGTGCGTCTGGCAGATGGTTCCGTCGCCGGGGTCAAGATACAAGCACGGCGCGGGTCTGTCGGCAGTGAATCAGAACAGCCGCCAGTGGCTCAGGAATCCCACATAGCTCAGGCACGCCAGCCCGACCAGCAGGTAGTGAATTCGCCACGGCATGCTCCACCATCCCTGACGCCAGGCCGCCGCCGCCAACGCGAGCGTGAGGACCCCGAAGACCAGCACGAGCCATGGGATCAAGAAAAGGAGCCCTGCGGAGCCAGGGACCCCGAAAGCGAGGATCAGTGGAGCCGTTCGCGCCGTGCGCAGGACCGTCCACACGAGCAGGGCCAGGAAAGTGATTGCCGCCAAGGCGGCTAGTCCGGCGACCCACCGGGCGGCCAGCACCCAGCCGGTCGCGACGGGTTGGTGCATGCGCCGGCGCCGCGTCAGCCAGGGTAGTGGCCAGAGCAGGAGTCCGGACAGCAGGATGAGCACGGTGAGGCCCGGCCAAGCCACGGTGGCCAGCCCTGGACCAACTCGCAGGGCCGTCGCCACTCGGTAGATGCCGCCGTTGAGGTGCACGTCCGTGATGAATGTGATCGGCGCCCGGGCCTCGTTGCAGGCGGTGTCGGGCGGCGCATCCGGATCGTCGAGGAAGTCGTGCATGATGCCCCTGGTGCACGCGTCCATCGGGACTCCGTGACCGGCAGTGCGCACTTCGACGTAGAGGCTGTTGGACAGTGTTGCCGCGGCCAGTCTCCCCCATGTCGGTGGCGTGATCGGGTCGAACGTACCCGTGAGGATCAGCGTGGGAATCGTGCTCGTCACCGCGCCGAGCTCCGTCGGCGATGCGCGGAACCGGTGCCAGGCGTCGCAGTCGTCGAGGTAGGGGCGGATCAGGCTGCCGTGCGGAGCAAGCCCCGACGCGCGCGCCGCGTCCGCGCCTTGTGCTTCCGCTGTCAGGTAGGGCGCCCGCTCGTAGCATTCCACCGACAGGAATAGGCCACGGCTCGACGTCGGATCCCCTAGTCTGCCGGCAAGCGGCTGGAGGAGGTCGCCCCGCCGCGTTGCGAAGACCCGGATGAGAAGCGGGATGAAGGGGATGGTGGTCCTCGCGTACAGCGCCTGAAATACGGCGGCAGCTGCCAGACCACCGTCGACCACGAGGGCTCCGCCGGGAAAGGCCACTGTGTCCCCCATGGCAATCATCAGCGGTTCTTCCCCGAATTGGTCCAGCATCTCGTAGAATCGTCGCTCAGGTCAGGATACTCGGTAGCGCAATCGTGGTCGGCGGCGCACCTCGTGAATACCTCCTCCAGTGCCTGCTGGTAGTTGGTCAGGGGCTGCTCGGCTGCATTGGGTGGGATGGTGGCCGAGAGCACGGCGCTGCGGATTCCCTGCGGCGCGTCGCGCATCGTGACCAAGGCGAGGCGGGTTCCGTACGAGACCCCGTAGAGATTCCACTCGTCGTACCCCAGTGCGACGCGCAGATCGGCCAGGTCGCCGGCAATGCTCCGGCTGTGGTAGGCACCGAGGTCCACACCGGCGGCGTGCATCAGGTCGCGGCATTCGGTCATCGCCGCCTGCACGCGCCTGTGCCGCTCCGCCGCGGTCGATCCCTGGAACAGCACGTCGCGGAGCGCCTCGTTGAGCTCGAGGCAGAACTCGGGATCCGAGTAGCCGGTGCCCCGCTGGTCGAAGAACACGAGGTCGCGCTCGGCTCGGAGGGATCGCCACAGTGATCCCGATACCAGCCGCCGCGTGTTCTGGAGGGTGGAATAGCCGGGGCCGCCGGTCAGGAAGACCACCGGGTCGGGTTGGGGGGATTGGCTGGTGCTTCGAACGACTGCCACGGCAATGCGCAGTCTGCGGGAGCCCCGAACGTCGCGGCGCTCAGGGACGTCGAGGTAGCCGCACTCGATCCCTGCGCTGTCGAGCCACGCGCCACCCTCGAAGGGGCAGTCGGACACGGCGAAACGAGGCGGGGGTTGTTGGGCCCGCGCCTGCCCGGGCGCCACCCAAGCGATGAGAAGTGTGACGGCGAAGGCCACTGCCGCGTACCGAGACGGACCAAGCGTCACCATGGCGCCCTCGAGTTGTGAGGTCTGCAGCGGACGCGTATCGGGAGGTCCTCGACGCAACCTAGAGGCGGTCTGCGTGACCCGCCAGCGATCAGTCGCAGGGATACCGGGCTAAGGCGTCGCTGGCGTGCTCCTCCGCGGTCGGATAACGGACCAGGCGATCACCACCACCGCCAGCACGATGAGCGCTCCGCCCACGGCAGGCGCCCGACGGTACAGCGCGCCGAGCCCCGAGCCCGTGAGCGTGAAGACGATCGCTCCGGGGATGATGCCGAGAGCCGTGGTCCACGCGAACGTCCAGCGCGGGATTGCCGTGAGACCCGACGCCCAGTTGACGACGGTGAACGCGATCGCAGGGATGAACCGCACGGTGAGCAGCGCGGGCCACCCGGCCGAGTGCGCCATCCGGTCGGTCGTGGCGAGGGCCTGATCCGAGAGCACCCGCCGGGCCAACGGACGACCGAACCGGCGGGCCAACTCGAAGCTCACGAGCGCCCCGACCACGGCCCCGCTCCAGGTGATGAGGCTCCCCAGCGTGGCGCCAAACACCATCCCGTTCAGCATGGCCGGGATCTCGGCGGGGAACGGGAGAATCGCCACGACGATCATGAACAGAGGGGCGAGCACGTAGACCCACCCCCCCGAGTTCTCGATGAACTGCACGACGGGATCGAGCATGGACGATGTGCGATATCCGTAGTCTGGGGCCCGATGTCAAGCGCGAGACACCGGGCTCCAGATGGTCGGCGGACTTGTCGCTATCTACCGAGCCAGTAGTTGACCTTCACCAGGAAGGTGTTCGTGGCGTCCTGTCTGAAGATGTCCTTGAGGCCCCGACCGAATGCGAAGTCCGGGTTTGTGCTCTCCCCGAAGCGCCCGTGCTGCCACACCAAAAACACGGTGGAGCCGAGCATGTACTCCCATCGCAGCACCAGGTTGGAGCGGAACGACAGGACCGTGAAGTCGGGGTTGCCCAGATCGATCTCCGACACGCCATCGCGGTCGAGATCGATCGCGATCTCGCCGCCGCTGTCGATCAGGCGGTCAGGACCGAAGTCGTCGAACCGATCGGCAAAGGTGTCGCCCCGCGGGTCGGCCACCTGGCGGAACCCCCGGTAATCGCCGGTGGCCACGAACGGCTGGGCCCAGAGCTGCAGCGACAGCGTGGGAGTGAAGGTGACGTTCCCGCGCACGGTCATCGATCCGACTGTCTGGCGCAGCTCACCGAAGATGTAGCGCCGGTCGCCCAGCGCGTCCTCTTGGGTCAGATACTGCCAGGAATCGAACTGGGTGAAGATCCCGGGCGAAAACGTGAAGTCCATGTTGGACGCCGCGCGCCACGAGATGCGGGGACTGAGGTCGTAGCCCCACGAATCGCTGGCCGGCTGGAAGAACACGAACGAGTTGAGCCCCACGCTCAGCGATTTGCGATCGTCGCTGTAGAAGCCGCCCCATGCGCTCATCGTATGCGGCCGCACGAAGGCGGGGCCGCCGCGTAGCGCGTCGGGTGAGAGCGACTCCAGGCTCTGCTCGATCCCGACATTACCGCCCCAGTAGTTCAGGAACTCGAAGCTGGCGTTCACGTTGCCACCGGTCGCCAGTCGCTCCCACCCGTAGCTCCACACCGAGTGTTGGTTGAGGTTGAGCCCGAAGCGCCGGAACACCTTGCCGGGATCGTTCCAGCGGAGCCCCACCCACGCGAACTGCACGGTGCGGTCCGCATCGCGCATGAAGCCCGCGTCATTCACTTCGAACCCCGGCGATCGGGTGTCGAAGCCGGTGGCGAACAGCGTGGTCCCCTTGTTCTTGCCGATGATGAACTGGCTGGCGAAGCCCTCGAGCGAGGTGCGTGTCGGGTCGTACGTCACGTGGTCGTTGTCCGGGCGCTGGTAATAGTGGGCCGCGGAGCGTTGCGTGATGTCGATAGCCTCGGCGGAGCCGTGGACGGAGCTGCCCACCAGCCAGCCGCTCACTTCGTAGGTGTCGTCGTCGAAGCGATGTGACCAGTCGAAGCCTCCCGCGACTGCCGAACTCCGGAGCCACGTGAGGTGGTCCGGCAGCGAGCGAGTGGTGGCGGTCCCAAAGAACCCGACCTTGCTGAGCCCGCTCCGGAAGTCCCGCGCGAGCCGGCCCACGAAGTAACCGCTGCGGGGCTCCACGATGTCGGTGAACTCCTCGCCCGTGCCTGAGACCACTTTGGCCTCCTCCTCGGCAGTCACGGCGCCGAGGAGACCCATCGTCCACCCGGAGGCCGTCTTCCCCGACAGCTTGGCGGCCCCGCGAATCGTGGTCTGGTCCACCCGGTCGGCAAACCCGCCTCGCGGGTCCGCGCTCCCTTGCGGGGCCCGACCGACGCGGCGGGTGTAGAACAGCTGCTCGTTGGCGTTGTCGCCGTCACCGAGGAGAATCGGGAACCGGAAGACGTCGAGTCCCTCATTGAAGAACGGGCGCCGCTCGGAAAAGAACGTCTCGAACGCCGATAGGTTGACGACGGCCGGGTCTGCCTCCACCTGACCGAAGTCCGGGTTGATGGTGGCCGACAGCGTGAGGTTGGACGTCACGCCCACCTTCACATCCGCCCCCATGCGACCCGATCGGTTCCGTCCGGTTTCGAACGGGTTGTCTGCCTCCCCCTTGTCGTACTGCCCGCTGGCGGAGAGGTACGGTAGCACTTCGATCCGGCGCGGGGGCCGGATGCTTTCGATGCCCACCAGGTCGCCGAACCGGGACACGATGCCCTGTTGGTCCTTGGGCATGAGGCGCCAGTGCGTCTCCTCGTTGAGGCGATTTACCAGCCGTACCACTTGGAAACCGAACTCATGCTGCTCGGTCGCCGAAAAGCGGAGCTGGCTGAACGGGATGCGGAACTCAGCGGTCCACCCCTCGTCGTCGCGGGAGGTCCCGACGTCCCACACGGCGTCCCACGACTCGTCGTCGTTGTTGTCGTCGAACAAGTACATGTCCCGCTTCACGCCGGCCGGATTCACGGTGAAGACGAACGCCGTACGGCGGTCGCGGTAGGAATCGACCCCGACCATGATCCAATCGGACGGCGAGTCGACGTCCCGGCGGGTAAGACGAGCCGAGATTTGGTCGGCCTGGGAGTCCCAGGCGCGGACGCCCACGTACAACGCGGCGTCGGTGTAGAGGACCCGCACCTCGGTCGGTTCCGTGGCGGCCTCGCCCTCGTGAGGATCTTGCTGCACGAAGTCCGAAACGGGCTCCGCCAACGCCCAGGCAGGTTCGTCGAGCTTCCCATCGATTCGGGGCGGCTCGGGTGCTCGGACGGCCACGGCGGTGACGGTTGGCGGGTTCGCGATGCGTTCCCGCAGCGTGTTGTTGGCGGCGGACTGCTGAGCGTGAGCCGTCGTCGCGCTTCCGGCGAGCGGAACCAACAGCAGCACGCCAATGACTCGGAGGGGATTGCTGGCGGCGGCGCGGTGGCCAACCGCGCCTAATGCCGTGCGCTCCGAACGGCTCATATCGGAGTGGTCTCCTGCGAACTGGGTCATGGCCCACTTACGGGCTGCGCTCAAGGGTGGTTTCGTCTGTTAGATACGCCTTGCGCGCAGAGGGTTGCGGGGCCGTGGTGCTCCGGGTGGAGGCCGCGCTTGACCCGAAGAGCCAAGCTGTTTTAGTTCAAACACTTACGGCGGCTTCGAGCTGATCACAGGAAGAACGGCGAATGAAACAGTTGGTCCTGCTCCGTCACGGCGAGAGCACGTGGAACAAGGAGAATCGGTTCACGGGATGGACCGACGTCGGGCTCACGGAGCAGGGCGTTCGCGAAGCCCTGTCCGCGGGTCGGACGCTCCTGGACAAGGGGTTCACCTTCGACGTCGCGTACACGTCGGTCCTGAAACGCGCCATCAAGACCCTGTGGATCGCCCTCGAGGAAATGGACCTGATGTGGATCCCGGTGCATCGGAGCTGGCGGCTCAACGAGCGGCACTACGGAGCGCTGCAGGGGCTCAACAAGGCGGAAACCGCCGAGCGGCACGGGGAAGAGCAGGTGAAGCTTTGGCGGCGGAGCTACGATATCCGGCCTCCGGCACTCACACCGGACGACGCGCGCCATCCGGGACGCGACCCGCGGTACGCGGACCTGACCGAGGAGGAGCTACCGCTCACCGAGTGCCTCAAGGACACGGTGGCCCGGATGCTTCCGTACTGGTTCGACGTGATCGCACCGGCCGTTCAGGCGGGCAAGCGGGTGCTTGTGTCAGCGCACGGGAATTCCCTCCGAGCGCTGGTCAAGCATCTCGATCGAATTCCGGACGAGGAGATCGTTGGGCTCAATATCCCGACCGGGATCCCGTTGGTGTACGAGTTGAACGACGCCGATCTCTCCCCGATACGGAGCTACTACCTGGCGGACGAGGAGGCGGTGGCCGCGGCGCAACAGGCCGTGGCGAACCAGGCGAAGCGGAAGTAGTCGGGACCGCTACTCGATTCTCTCGGCCCGCAGGAACGCGCCCGTCTTCACGTCGAATACGCGGACGGCGACCACCACACCCGAGCGTCTCGTATCGACGTACCGTACGCGCACCACCTTCTTGTCCTTGCTGGGGCGGTAGACCACCATGCTGCCGGCTGGCGCGTGCACGAGGATGTCGGTGCACGATCTGGCTGCGGGTTGGTGACCGGGCGGTCGGTTGGGTAGCCACAGGCGACACCGTCCCGGCGGCGGCAGATGCCCCGGCGGGATGCCCAGGGTGACGGCCGTGTTGCCAACCACCGTTCCCTGGGCGTGGACATCGCCGGCCCGGCTGGGCGCCGGTCCGCTCATGACGGGAGGATTGGAGCTGCACGCGGAAACCAGGGCCGCAAATGGGAGCAGGTGGAGGCGTCGGGACATGGGTGACCTCCCGGGCTCGAGCCCGGCTGAGAAAGTGTTCGCTGCAATCAATGGGAGTGGGGAGATGGGGGCAGTGACAGCCCTCACGATTTCGGCTTGACCCCCCCGAAAGGCCCCGGTATGTTCCTGTCCCGGAAGGAGTTCCGGGGTCGTGGTGGCTGTAGCTCAATCGGTTAGAGCGCCGGACTGTGGCTCCGGAGGTTGCGGGTTCAATTCCCGTCAGCCACCCTGCGGGGGGTAGGGTGGTATGTCGGTATGGCGGTAGGCTACCGCCATACCGCCCGACCGACATACCGCCATCCGAGGTCCGTAGCTCAAGTGGTAGAGCACCGGTCTCCAAAACCGGGGGTTGCAGGTTCGAGTCCTGCCGGGCCTGTAGAAGCCGCGACTTCGTGCGCGGCTTCTTCATGCCCGGTAGTCTCTTCGACCTCGCGCTCGGGACGCCTCGCTTTGCGAGCCTCGCTCACGCCTCGGTTCGAGTCCTGCCGAACCTGTTACGACAAAGGCCGCGCAATTTGCGCGGCCTTGGTCGTACTGGCACCTGCCGGGATCGCTCTAACCTTCGGCTCGTCCGCTGTCGCGCATTCGCCGCCGCTTGACGAGTCGAGTCGTGCCGGCACCGGCGGCGACCCCCCAGGTCACCCCCGGTCGAAGGCGAGAATCACGGCTGCACCACCCATTCCTGTGACTGCGTTGCACCTCTGATTCCGACGTTTCAGTTTCGCACGTTCGCGAAGTTGACGAAGTAAGCACTCCGCCCATCGGCGAGGGTAAACGTGTACCCGAGGCCAGTCAGGCACGCGGACCCGGTGCGAGGGATGGTCTGGATCCACCCGATCTGCACTTGTTCGCAGACAGTGTATGTGCCAGCCGGCAGGTTCGAGAACGTGTAGTTCCCCGAGCCGTCGGTCAGCATGGTCGCCGTCATCGTGCCGCTGAGCTCGATGGTCCAGCCCGGCAGACGGGGGTTGCCCGTGATGTCCTCATAGACGGCCCCCGCAATCTTCACGGTCCCCGAGGGTGGCGGCGGCGGCGGCGGTGGCGGTGGCGGTGGCGGCGGCGGTGGCGGCAGCGATGGCGATGGCGGGGGCTCCGGGGAGCATCCACGCCGATAGTCGCCCTTTTGGCCCTTCTCCGACCCGCGCTCTTGCGACCATGATTTTGGGGAACGGTTGGCGTCAGCCGTCGCGCACTGCTCCGACTTTACGAGGCCGGGCTGCGAGCGACGAGACGGTGTATCGGGATCCTGGGCCGCGGCCGTGAAAATCGGCGCCGCGACCAAAGCGAGTAGTACTAGGGGTACACGCATCCTGCTCTCTCCTGCTAAGGGTGCGATTTCACCGACATAATTGTGGATGGGGGGGGAAAGAGCCGTGCCGTGGGTCACACGCTAATGCAGGATGTTGCAAGACAATGCTTTACAAACAGACATTCTCGGACCAAAACACCGTCTAGAAGCCCTTCTCCAGGAGTCGCTTGAAAAGGCGGCGTGCCTCACTGCCGGTGTGCATCTTGGCCTGCGAGCTACCTGACGCGGTCTGCCTCACAGCTCGTGTGAAAGCGGTGCGTCGGGTTGGCCTTTCACTCATCCCGGCAACCCCCCCGGTCCGGTCAGATGCTTCTCGACCCAGTCGACCGGTGAGAAGAGAATGCACACGAGGTGTGTGCGCCTGCCGAGTATCATCGCGGGAATGGCCAAGACCTCACAGCCGCCGTCACCTCGCATCGCCTGGAGCAGGAGCGAGACGCCGATGTAGGCGACGGCCGCCACGCGGCCCAGCGATCCACCAAGCGCGAATACGAGCACCGCAGGGGCCACAGCCAGGACGGCCCCGAACCAGCGGTTGAGGCGCGCGCCATACCGGCTCACGACGAAGTGTACGATCCCGTAGAACACCGTGATTCCGGCGAACGCGATGAGAATACGAAGATTGAACGCTGCGTCTTCCGAGCGCATAACGGTGTACGTCATCCACACAAACAGCATCCCAAGCATCAAACGCAGAGTGCGCCCGATGATCCCCGCGGAGGGTCGACCTGTCTGGCTGGTGGTCATCCGGGTTCTCCCGGTATCGAGTCGGTGGCGATACGGGCGCTCAGACCATGTATCTGTCGTGCATGCGACGCGTCGCCATTGAGAATGACTGCGCGCGGCCTCACAGGTCAACAAGCGGTTGAAAGCCCGAGCACCTACCGTGCTACCCTCCTACCGCCCTACCGCCATTCCACGATCTCGATCGGAGATGTCGGGCCGTTCCAGAGCCAGCCGATGCCACGCGTTTCCTCAGCCGCTTCGGCGAAGATCCGGCCCGATAATTGCGCACTTCTATCGCCGGTACCGCATTGCACCGCTGCGAGGGAAACCAGGGTAGCTTACGCGGCCCGCGGGACCGCACGCGTGGCAATCTGCCACAATCATTGCGTGACTCAGGAGAGAGACGTGAAGGGACGCCGGTTTACGCTCGTACTGGGAGGCGGTGGCATGAAGGGCATCGCCCACGTGGGGGTGTTGCTTGCGCTCGAGAAGCACGCTGCGCTCCCGGTAGAGGTTGTGGGATCCAGTGTGGGCTCGCTCGTTGCGGGCGCATGGTGTGCCGGTATGCCGGCGGTGGAACTCCGAACCCTTGCCCTCGACCTGCGCCGCCGAGATCTGTTTCGCATCGCGCACCGCGACATGGCGGTCAAACGGATGCGGTCCCCGGCGATCTACCGCAGCGAGCCACTCCGGCAGTTGGTGACGCGGTTGCTCGGGGACATCACTTTCGACGAGTTGAAGCGACCCCTCTTGCTCAATTCGGTCAATCTCACATCGGGGCGTCAGGTGTTTTGGGGGTCGCCCGGGCTATCTGATGTTCCCGTAGCCGACGCGATCCTCGCTTCCTGCGCGCTGCCGGGATATTTGCCTCCGCACGAAATTCGGGGCGAGTTCTTCATCGATGGAGCCGCCGTTTCGAATCTGCCCGTGGCGGCCACCACATTGTGCGACCGTGACCTGATCATGGCAATCGACGTGGGTTCAACGGCTGCCATTCGTCCGGACACTCACGCAATGGGATTCGCGGCGGTGTATGCCCGTGCCATCGAGTTCGGCATCCAGACGATGCGGACCGCCACGCTCCTGCATTGGAGCCAGCCACCGCTCTTGCTGATCCAACCGGACGTCCAGCAGGTCGGACTCCTCTCGTTCCATCGCAACCGCGAAATGGTAGCGGAGGGCTACCGTGCGACAACCGAGATGCTGGCTGATCCGAATGCGATTCCCCCACGCGGTGCGTCAGGGGTCTATCCTCGACAGCGCTACGCGGTGCAGGTCATCCGGGAGCGCTGCATTGGCTGTGGAGCGTGCCGGATTCACGGCCCTCCCGGATTGTTCGCTCTCGATCACGGGGGAAGGGCGTTCGTGACCGACCCAGTGCAGGTCTGGAACCCCATCCAGGCGGAGTTCGTCCGCCAGTGCCCGACCAAGGCCATTGTGCTCGAGCCCAACGAGCAGGAGCGCGTGTCTGCAGCCTGAGGAACGCACGTGGCGCCGGCGGGTCGAATCACGTGGTTGAAACGGAAGCGGGGTAGGCGCTCCGTTTATCAGCCCCCGCTGCTGACCCACCCACCGTCCTACCGTCCTACCGCCCCGCCGTCCTACATCGGCATCGGCTCGTCGGTGTTCCAGATATCACTCACGCAGAGCCACGACCCATCGGCCTGGCGGTGGTAGATCGCGTGCCACTTCCCGCTCACTTTCACGGGGTCGGCATCGGGCGGAGCCATGTCGAGCGTGTAGGTACCTCGCGCATAGGCCAGATCCCCTCGGCCGTCGACGACCTGCGGCGTGAGGGTAAACCCGGTGACCGGCGGGAGAGCCTCGAACGCTGCCACGATCGCGGCCGCTCCTTGGTACATGGGCTCGTCGGGCGGCAGGCGGACGGCATCGTCGGTGTAATACGTGACGAGCGTGGTCCAATCGTGGGCTCGCACGTTCGCGGCATAGCTATCGAGCATTTCCCGGATTGCCGCCGTGTCCTCGTCGGGCAGCGCGGGAGCCTCGGCCGCTGGGTAGCAGGCTGCCAAGGCCAGCGCCACGGGTAGTGCGGCGATGAAGCGTGTGGATGCCATGGGGATCTCCGTTGGAGGGATGGGGATCGAGTAGGCCAATCTACGGCCGGGGACGAATCGCGCTACCGCGTGGCTGCATGCCTCGTCGCCAGCTCCTCCTAGGATCGTCGCGGATCTACAGGCAAGTGCCTAGCGAACGTCGCGCCCGGAGCGGGGTAGATGTGATGACGCTGCGTCGCAAGCGGGGCCGACTCCCGCTAGCTTGCGGCAGCCAAGATCGGAGATCGGGTCCCCCGCCTCGCGACGGGACCCCTAACCTGAGGAGTGCGATCGTGAAGCGTGTCGTAGCTGTGGTAGCGATGTCGGCCCTGACTGTGGGCCTCGTGGGCTGCGCCTCGAGGGCGCAAACCGGTGCGATCGTGGGCGCCGGAGGCGGGGCCGTGGTCGGTGCGGTGATCGGGAAGGCGGCGGGGAACACGGCGGCTGGTGCGGTGATCGGAGCAGCGGTCGGCGGCGCCGCCGGAGCGATCATTGGCGGATACATGGACCGGCAGGCAGCGGAGATGGAGCGGGACCTCGAAGGTGCCCGCATCGAGCGGATCGGCGAAGGCATCAAGATCACCTTCGCGGGCGGCATCCTGTTCGACGTGGATCGCGCGGACGTCCGACCCGAGGCGCAGGCCGAGCTGGTGAAACTCGCCGGGATCGTGAACAAGTACGAGGACACCAACATTCTCGTCGAGGGGCATACGGACGCCACCGGTCCGGAGGACTACAACATGAACTTGTCGGTGCACCGGGCGTCGTCGGTGGCCACGTTCCTCGCGGTTCAACAGGTTGAGCGGGGGCGGCTGAGCGGTGTGGGATACGGTGAGCTGCAGCCGATCGCCTCCAACGAGACCGCCGCAGGCAGACAGCAGAACCGCCGGGTGGAAGTGGCCATCTGGGCGAACGACAAGCTCAAAGCCGCGGCCAAGCGACAGGCGCAGCCATAACACCGCATAGAGACGCCGCGGGGGAGAGGATATGGTGGGATTGTTTGGGCGTCGCCGATCACCGATTCGCACACTCGCCGCCGCGCTGATCGCGCTCGGCGTGCTGGGGTACCGGCTGCTCACGCGAACGCCGGAGACCTCGACTGTCGGCTTCTGGGTCGCCGTGGCGGTGACCGCCGTCTTGCTTGCCGTGGTTGCGCGGGCGGTGATCTTGTCCCTGCGGAGCCGCGCGGCGGATGATGCGTGCAAACGCTGTCACCGACCGCTTGCGGAGAGGGTTTTAGATTGCTCCCCGTTGTGGCCCGCGCCGCGTGCCGAGTCTCGAGAAGCTTGAATCCCGTTTATCCCTTTTGAGGATCCTGTGTCCAACCCAACACCCACGCACCTCGAGCCCGACCGCTTCGCCTACTCGGCGCTCCTCGACGCGATGCCCGACGCCGTAGTCATGGTGGATCACGACGGCCACATCGTGGAGTTCAACGCCAGAGCGCAAGGCATGTTCGGCTACACACGCGAGGAAGTGCTTGGTGAGTCGGTCGAGGTGCTGATCCCCGAGCGCTTCCGGGATGGACACGCCGGGCAACGCGACCGATACGCGAAGGCGCCGTTCGTGAGACCGATGGGCGCAGGCGTGGAGCTGTTTGCCCTACGCAAGACCGGGATCCAGTTCCCGGTGGAGATCAATCTGGCACCGTTTCAATCTCCGCGGGGTCCGCTCGTGGTGACCGTCATCCGGGATGTGTCGGACCGAAAGTCCCACTCGGGATGACGACCTCGATCGCTCGCGACCGCAATCCAAAGTATCACAATTCCGCTTGACGCACCGCTCGAAAACCCTAGCTTAGTGAGTACGTCGGGTGTCAGTTTCCCAGGGCCGTGTGGACGGACGGCCTGAAGCGAAGCGAAACGTTCGAAAGCGCCCGACGGAGCGGCCCTGCGGGAGGGGACAATCGCGGGGCCGCTTGTTGTTTGTGGTCCCGCAGTTGGGTCAAACGGGCTTTTCACGTTATCGTATTGGGGTAGCCAGTTGGGGGTGGACATGCCCCATGTTCCCAACCTCGCCAGATTGCGCTCGCAGCGATTCCCGACCCTCGCGCTCGCTCTCGGCGTGTTCCTGCTCTGCGTTGTGGCGTTTTGCGCCGCGTGCGCAGAGCCCTGGAGCCCGCCCGAGCCGCCCGATGTGACGATCGGGTCGGTCCAGATCGCGCCCGACAGTGCGGTTGTGCTCGAAGGCACGGCGCTCCGTCTCGAGGTTCCCGTGCATGCTGCGGCCGGCTCGAGGGATTCGGGACCGGCGATACCGGAGATCTGCGTTTCGCTGTACACTTGAGAGGATTGCATCCACGCGCGAGCGATCGGCCGGGGACCTGATGCCGAGCTGCTCGGGTGTCCCGTCCCACTCGATCGGAGGTACGCATGCACGTCCGCACGCCCGTACTTGCTGGGTCGCTCGCCCTGTTGCTCTTCGCGGGATGCGGGGACGACGTCGTCGGCGTGTCGCAAGACCTGAGCGGCACCTATACGCTGGTGTCGTTCGCCTTGGGTACGCCGGCAGGCGTCGTCCAAGGTGCAACCGGAGCGGTCACGCTCACGGCCACCACCTACGTGGCCTCGTTCACCGTCCCGCAGATCCCGCCTGCTCCCCCGGAAGTGGTCGACGACGAGGGGACCTACACGGCGATCGGCTCGGCCACTTCGGGCACCTGGACGCAGCAGTCAACGCTCGACCCCAACCTGCAGTATGCCGGTACCTTCACGTTCGATTCGGCCACGGAGCGGCTCACGCTCGACACGACAACCTTCGGGGTCCGAACCATCCTCGTCCTCCAACGGAACTGATCGCATGACCGAACGCCGCGCACGGGGGATCCCGACGTGAGCATTCGCGCCGCCGGTGGGAATGGTCGCTCGGCGCTCGTCGTGGCGCTCGTGTCGCTCGCGGGGCTCGTCGTGGCGCCGACGGCAGGACGCGCTCAGACCGGAATGATCGCCGGCGCGGTCTGGGAGGCCGGATCGGGAACGCCGCTCGAAGGGGTCACCGTGGTGTTGCGGGGCACGCCACTCAGGACCGTGACCGATGCCCGGGGGCAGTTCACGATTGGGCATCTCGAAGCGGGCCGCTACACGCTGCTCGTCGCCGCCATCGGGTTTGCTCGCGACAGTCAGCCCGACATCCTGCTCGGGGACGGGGAGCGGCGGGTCGTCAGGCTCGTCCTGCGGCCGGAGGCGCTCCTGCTGCCGGAGTTCGTCGTCACCGGAACCCGCGGAGCCGAGCGAAGCGACGAAGCCATGGCCAGCATCGCCGTCCTTCCGGCCCACGAGCTGGTGCGGCGCAACGTGACGACACTCGACCAGGCTCTGGTCTACGTGCCGGGTGTCACCTTCAACGGCAGTAACCAGCTCGACATCCGCGGGGCCGCGGGGTTCGCCCGGGGAATCGGGAGCCGTGTGCTGATGCTCCTGGACGGCCACCCGATCCTGAGCGGCGACGGCGGCGAGATCGATTTCGTGAGCATACCGCTCCTCGACCTGGAGCAGGCGGAGATCGTGAAGGGCGCGTATTCAGCCGTCTACGGCAGCAACGCGCTCGGTGGCGTGGTGAACCTGATCACGGCCCCGGTGAGCAGCACGCCGGAGACAGTGGTGCGGGTGCACGCCGATGCGTACACGTATCCGTCAGAGTACAGTTGGGCCGACGGGATGCAGGGTGCGTTCGGGTTCGGACTCCAGCACTCCCGGCGACTCGGCTCGGTGGGCGTGCGGACGTTCATCGGTCACGAGCGCACGGACGGATACAAGGAGAACGGCGATTCGAGACGCTGGATTGGGAGAGTGAAGCTCGCTTCGTCGGCCGATGCCGATCATCCCTGGGACGTGTACGGCATGTTCAGTCGCGAGCGAGCCGGCGAGTTCTTCACGTGGCGATCACAGGATGAGCCGTATCGCGTCCCTGCGGCGTATGTCGGGGATCACACGTTCGAGCATCGGCTGCTGACGGGTGCGACGATCACCCCGCGTGCCCGGGCGTCGCACCTCGTCAAGCTGAGCCCCTACTTCAACATCACGCGGATCGCCAACGACTTCACGGACAACGACGATTGGCACACGGCCGTGAAGCCTGGCCTGACGGCGGAGGTCGCGTGGTATGCGGGGGACCGACACGCAATCCGGCTCGGTGTAGATGGGGCGCACACCTGGGTCACCTCGAACTTCCTCGGCGCGCCGAAGATACGGGACATGGCCGCGTTCGTGCAGGACGAGATCCAGCTCACGAGCCGGCTCAAAGGCTCGCTCGGCGTCCGCCTCGACCATCACAAAGCCGACCTCGGCGTGGCCGAGTGGGCTGTGAGTCCCAAGATCGGTGCGTCGCTGCGCGTCGGATCGGGTGCCACCCTTCGAACGTCGGTCGGCGCCGGTTATCGGGCGCCGAGTGCGATCGAGCAGTTCGTGTCCTCGCAGCAGTTCGGCTTTCGCGTGATCCCGAATCCGGATCTGACAGGTGAACACGCGTGGTCGGCAGAACTCGGCGCCACGGTCCGCATCCTTGACGAAGTCCGGGTCGACGCGGCCGTATTCGGCAGCCTCTACCGAGATCTGATCAGCCCGGCGCCCGCGCCGGGCCAACCATTCGTCTTCCAGTTCGGAAACGTATCGCGGGCGCGCGTCGCGGGACTCGACGTCGGGTTACATGCACAGGTCGTTCCGTCCCTGCTCGACGTGCAGGCGACGTATCTCCTTTTGGACACCGAGGATCGAGCCACGGGATCGCCACTGCCGTACCGTTCCCAGCACAACGTCACGGGGACGCTCAACCTGCTGGGTGGCCTGGCGGGGGTTGACCTTCGGTATCGGAGTCGGGTGGAAGGCGTGCTGGCCTATCCCCTCGACCCGCGCTCCGATGTGACAGTCGTCGATCTGCGAGTCGGGTATCGAGCGCTCAACGTGCTGTGGCAGCTCAAGGTGGCGAACGTCTTCAACCAGTTCTACGTGGATGTACAGGAGCGGAACCCCGGGCCCCCACGAAGCATCGCCATCACCGCGCTCCGCGGGCTCTGAGGCGCTCCAGGCGGCGACCGACGTGAAGATCGCCTTCATCGGCACCCACGGTGTCGGCAAGACCACGCTCTGCTTCGATCTCGCGGCGCGGCTGAAGCGCCTCGATTTGGGCGTGGACATCGTGAAGGAAGTCGCGCGAGCCTGCCCCCTGCCGATCAACGAAGACACGACTTTGGATGCGCAGGCGTGGATCCTCCACACGCAGATCGCTGAGGAGATCGCGGCCGGAACCCAGTACGAGGCCGTGATCTGCGACCGGTCGGTGCTGGACAACTACGCCTACCTGGTCCATCGGATCGGCCGACGGCCGGAATACGATGCGCTGGTCCGCACGTGGGTCGGGACGTACAGTGGCCTCTTCAAGGTCCCGGTCCTCCAGGAGCCATCGTTCGACGGCACGCGGGCCGTGAGCCGCACGTTTCAGATGGAGATCGATGCGGTGATCGATCACCTCCTCGACGCGTTCGACGTTCCGTGGCATCGGCTCGATCCGGCGAGCCGTCCGACCTGGGTGGAGGACGTGCTCCGCGCGCTGGAGCTTCCCCTCGAGCCGCCGCAGATCGACCTCTTCTCGGTCCTCCATGCCTCGACCACGCAGGGTACGGAGCACGATCCCGAGCGGCGCTGAACCCTACCCTCACTGCGGCACCGCGACCGCGCTTTCGGCCACCAGTTCTAGATACGACCGGTACGCGCCGGCCTCGGCGCGCGTCACGAACTCCTCCATCGATTGCAGGAGCTGCACGCTGAGATAGCCCGGCACGGCGTCGGCAGGCGTGTACCCGAAGTTACGACGGAAGTAGCTCCGGACGACCACGCTGTGCTCGTCCTGCGGGAGTCGGGCCACGTTTTCCGCGAACTGCTGGAATCCGCCGTTGCGCATCAGGTACAGCTCCACGTTCGATGTGTAGAACACCGACACGGTGAGCCCGCGCCGCCTGAGGAGATCTCCGATCGCAGTCAGCGCGTGGGTGCCCGCGAAATCCCCCACCACCGGAATGATGCGATCCCGCTCCTGAAGCGACTTGACGATTCGAAACGCCGATTCCGACGCGAGGTAGCTCACCTGACGACCGGTCCGGTCCGTTTCCGATATGAGCTGGCGCAACGTCGGATATCGGGCCGATGGCGGCCGCCCGTGACTCTGGAACTGGAGGTCGAGACCTTCCCGGATGAACTGCCCATGAAACCGGCGCAGCGTGGCCATGTCGTCGTCGGAGAGCGGGACCCCGAACCGCGCGACCGTGGCCGCGACCGTGTCGAGGGCGGTCGACGACGACGCCGGAGTCGTGTCGACGGAATCGATGTACCCCACCAGCATGCCGATGCTGGCCTCGGTCCTCTGATCGCGGTCGTCAGGCACGGGACGGCCGAACAGGAGGCAAAGGTACTCGCGCCTGGTGCGGGCCACGGTGAAGAGCGCCTTGAACATCAGATGCTGGAGCACGTTGTCGCGCCGGATGTCGACGATGAACGCGATGTCGGGGCGGACCGCCGCGATGTACGAGAAGTTTTGGTCGGGCCCGACGCCGATGTACGCACCGCCCTGCACCTGCCGCATTGTCAATTGATCCATGACGTGCAGATAGGAGCGCTCGTTCGAGATCAAGTTGTCCGTGTCGAAGTAGCCACCCGGCTCGGACAGCCGCTCCACGAGCTGGGCGAACTCCGTGCTGCGCGCCTGCTGGGCCTGATCGCCGCGTGTCCCAGTGCCACACGCCACGAGGCCCACGAGCGCGACTGCGCCGACTCGGGTGCAACGGAACGGCCGTATGACGGAGACGAGACGTGGGTGAATGAGGAGGCTCCGGCAAAGGGCGGATGACGGTTGGTCAGTCTAGGGCGGCGGGGGCGGTTCGGCAAGGCGCCTCGAGAGCAGTGTACCGAGTCGCGCCCTTGCCGCGCGACGTTCGGTCGTGGAGTATCACGGGAGCCGTCCGCACGTGGCGTCGGCGAGATCCTTCAGATGGCCAACCTCCGGAGAACACTCATGCGTGGGTCCGTCACGGTGGTACATCGCTCAGTGAAGAAGGGGGTGCGCTGCAATCTCCTGCGACTCGTTGTTCTGCTGCTCGGGGGTATGCTGCCGGCGGCGAGCGCAGCGCAGGAGGTCGACATTGCGGCCCTAGACCGTTACTTCGCCAGCTCAGGACGAGCGTGGCAGGTTCCGGGATTCGCCGTCGCCATCGTGAAGAACGACTCGGTGGTGTTTGCGAGGGGATACGGGCTGCGCGAGCTCGGCAAGCCCGACGTGGTGGACGAGCACACGCTGTTCGCCATCGCCTCCAATAGCAAGGCGTTCACAGCGGCCGCGCTCGCCAGACTGGTCGACGCGGGACGGATTGCGTGGAACGACCGTGTGACGGATTACCTGTCGTACTTCCAGCTCTATTCGCCGTATGTGACGGCAGAGATCCGAATCCGCGATCTCCTCTCTCATCGCAGCGGTCTCGGTACCTACAGTGGCGATCTGCTCTGGTATGGCACCTCGTACACGCGCGAGGAGGTGCTGCGGCGGGCCCGGTACTTGGAGCCGGCGGGCTCGTTCCGAGCCGACTACGGTTACTCCAACCTCATGTTTCTAGCCGCCGGCGAGATAATCCCGGCCGTAACGGGCCGGACCTGGGACGAGTACATCGAGACGGAGTTCTTCGAGCCACTCGGCATGGTACGCTCGGTCACGTCGGCCGATAGTCTCGCCAACCGTGCCAACGTCGCCACCCCGCACGGCGAGAAGAACGGACGCCTCCAGGCCTTCCCGTGGTACCGGTGGGACGGCGTCGGTCCGGCGGCGAGCATCATCTCGAGTGTGAGCGAGATGACACGGTGGCTGCGGTTGCAGCTGCACAAGGGAACGCGGGATGGAAGGACATACTTCAGCGAGGAAGCCTCCCGCACGATGTGGACTCCGCACCTGTCGTTCGCCGTGAGCAAGCAGGCCGAAGAGCGGTATCCGTCCACGCACTTCCGCGGCTACGGGTTGGGGTGGGGGCTCATGGACTACCTGGGGCGCAAGGTGGTGAGTCATGGGGGTGCGTACGACGGGATGTACTCGCGCGTGGTGCTGGTACCCGAGGAGAACATCGGAATGGTCGTGCTCACCAACTCGATGACGAGCTTACCGACGGCCCTGGCGTATCGAACCCTGGATGCCTATCTCGGCGGTGTGGAGAGCGATTGGAGCGAGATCTTCCTGCAGGATGCCGAGCGGGATCGGCAGCGCTGGGCTGCCCGCTGGGAAGCCTGGGATCGGGGGCGGGTGCCGAACACGAAACCGTCGCTGCCCCTCGATCGATATACGGGCACCTACGGCGGCCCACTCTACGGGGACGCGGTCGTCGAGTTGGACGAGGGGAGGCTGGTGCTGCGGTTGCTGCCCAATCCCGATCTCACAGGCGATCTCACGCACTGGCACCACGACACGTTCCAGGTTACCTGGCGGCACGAGTTCCCGTGGTTCGGCCGAGGGTGGGTGCAGTTCGTGATGGATCGGACTGGGGATGTCGTGGCAATGAAGATCGACGTCCCGAACGAGGACTTCTGGTTCACGGAGCTGGAGTTCGGGAAGCGGCCGTAGGCCGTCAGAATTCGCGCTTCTTCATCTCCGAGAACAACTTGTGTGACCCGTCGTCCTCTTCGGGCTCCTCGGCGAGCGTGTCGTCGAACTTCCGCCGCTTCTTCGACTTCGCCTTGGCGACCTTTGCTGCGTTCCGTTTCGCCAGCGCTTCCAGTTTCTTGTCGTCGCTCTTCGACATATGCCTTGGCTCCGTGCAGCAGTTCCCACTGCGCGTGGCAGTCGATCCTCCGTACCGCTCCTGCTCTGCAAGCTGGCTCTGCGCGGGGCGGCGCGCAAGCGCCGGCCGCGGCACCAATGGGGCGTGGGCTCGGGTTGCTTCGTGTCTCACCGCACTCCATACTTGCTGCGGAGCCGACGACATGACGGTGCTCATCGGGCCCCTCTGCCCCATCGCTCGACGATCGTGACACCATGACCGACTTTCTGCAGACCCTTCAGGGTGCGTTGCCCGAGCGCTACACGTTGGAGCGCGAACTGGGGCGCGGCGGCATGGCCACGGTGTTCCTCGCCCGAGAGCGGCACCCCAACCGCCAGGTCGCCATCAAGGTGCTGCAGACGGGCATTACCCTGCGGCTGGGCCGAGAGCGCTTCCTGCGGGAAATCGATCTCCTCTCCAACCTGACGCACCCCCACATCGTCCCGATCTTCGCGGCGGGCGAAGCTGACGGCTTGCTGTACTACGTGATGCCGTATGTGGAGGGTGAGACGCTCCGCCAGCGCCTCGTGCGCGATGGAACACTGCCGCTCTCGGCGGCGCTTCGGATCACGGCGGAAGTCGCCGAGGCGCTCGAGCACGCGCATCGGCGCAACGTGGTCCATCGGGACGTCAAGCCCGAGAACATCCTCCTGCACGATGGCTACGCGCTGGTCACGGATTTCGGCGTGGCACGGGCGATCTCCGAGGCGGGTCCGGATCTCATCACCGAATCGGGGATCGCCGTCGGCACGCCGGCGTACATGAGTCCCGAACAGGCGTCAGGCGTGCGGGAGATCGACGGTCGCACGGACATCTACGCCCTCGGCTGTGTGCTGTACGAAATGCTCACCGAGGAACCGCCGTTCGGCAAAGGAACCGCCAGCGAGGTGCTGGCGCGCCACGTCACCGAACCGGCGCTGCCGATCCGCGTCAAGGCGCCTGGCGTACCACTGGAGGTCGAGGAGGCACTGCGGAAGGCGCTGGCCAAGCGCCCTGCAGACCGGTTTCAGTCGGCTGCCGAGTTGGCGGAGCTGCTCACCGTCTTGCGAAGCAGCCTTTCGTCGGCCTCCATCATGGCGCTCCCGATCGGCGGCCGGCTCGCCTCGCGCCTCGCGCGCGGTGGGTGGCGCACGGTGGCCGGTGGGCTGCTCGCGGCCGTCCTCGTCATTGGCGGTACGTGGCAGCTTTCGCGGCGCTCGGTGGTGTTCCTCCCGGCGGATCGTGGGACCTACATCGACTCAGTGTCGGTCATGCCTCCGGAGAACCTCACCGACGAGCCGATGCTGGACCGACTGGGCGATGCCCTGACGTACGACGTGATCAGCGGGCTCAACCGAATTCCCGAGCTCAAGTCATCGGCCTACGTGTCGGTCCGGGCGCAGGAGCGGGAGTCGCTGCAGCTGCGCGAGTTGGCACGGCAGCTCGGGGTGCGGCTCGTCCTCGTGCCACACTTCAGACGGGTGGGTGGGCGCCTCAGGCTCGAGGCGGAGCTCGTCGAAGCGGAATCCGGGAGACTCGTCGGGAGTCGATCGTGGTGGATCGTGACGCGGAACGAAGCGGAATTGCTGGGTGAGTTGGGCTCCGGCATGGTGGATCTCATCACCAGCAGTGTCGGACTCGGCGCGCGGCCGCAGCTCGCGATCCGCACCGGACCGGCGCAGGAACAGTACCTCCTCGGGAAGCACTGGTTGGGGCGACGGACGCCGTCTGGGATTCGGCGCTCCATCGCACACTTCCAGAATGCGATCCGCCTGGATTCGACCTCGGCGCCGGCGTTCGAGGGACTGTCCAGCGCCTACGTGCTGGCGCTGTTCTATCGGTACGCCATCGGTCTCGACGGCTACGACATCGCCGGTCGAGCGCTGGCCGCCGCCGATCGGGCGGTCCGCCTCGATCCCACCTACGCGCCGGGCTATGCCGCGCGGGGGTACGTGACCAGTCGGGCGTTCGGCGCGACGCGCGAGGCGGCGCGGGACTTCCGGCGCGCGCTCGATCTGGAGCCGAACTCGGCGCAATCCGTGGGGTGGTCTGGTGCCGTGCTGCTGGAACAGGGGAAGGAAGACGAGGCGTTGCTGGTGAGCCGCCGCGCCATCGACCTCGATCCGCTCTCACCGGCGCGACGGCTCAGTCTTGCCTATGCCGCGTTCCCGCTCGGGCAGTACGACGTGGTCATAGCGGAAGCGCGCCGCGCGACGGAGCTCGAGCCCGAGCTCACCACGTCTCGCGCCCTCGAAGGACGGGCCCTGCTGCTGAATGGCCGAGCACAGGAGTGCGTGACGCTCGAACTCGGTCCGCACGAGGGCGTGCGAGCGGCCTGTCTCTGGTCGGTGGGACGTCGCGGGGAGGCGCAGGCCATTGTCGATTCCCTGACGCGCTTTGTGCGTGCGGGACGCGTCGATTCGGTCTACACCGACGTCGTACGAGTGGAAGACCTGGCCTGCTACTACGCATGGACCGGCGACCTCGCACTGGCGTTGGAGTGGCTCGAGGAGGCCTATCGGCTCTCGCCCATCGGCGTCGACCATCGCGTGCTCCAGTCGGCGCTGTTCGACCGCCTGCGGCGGGATCCAGAGGCGCAGGAGCGCGTGGAGCAGCTCACCGGCGCGATCTGGCCTCGCGTGAAGGCGAGTGCCGCCCGCGCGCGACTTCCCTAAACGCGAAGACGAGCTCGGTCCTCACTGCGTGGCGCGCAAGTCCAAATCCAAAGGGGACTTATAGGCCATCCGATCGTCCGGGTACCGCTTGACGGTGGCTTGACGCTGGCAGCTCAGCCTGGGCATCAGCCAACTCCCGATTCACTCCCTCGAGTCCCGGAGGTGCCCCATGCTCGTGCGTACTGCCACATCCATCGGCGCGTTGTTGCTGGTCGGCATACTGGCCGCCTGCAACGACGCTGCCGCTCCGTCAGGCGACCCGACCCTGCAGGCCCAGCCGGCGGATTTCCCACCCCCATCACCCCTCGTGACCGTCGCCGGCGAATCGGTGTGGCCCTTTACCGGTTCCGATTTCGCCGGCACGACGGTCGATCCGATCAACCTGGCGTTCACAGGCTGGAGCGATCCTCGCGATCTGCGCGCGGCGCTGCTGATGCTGGATGGCGATCGGAGCGTGTTTGCCGGACATCCCCAGCTCGGGCCGTTCGCCGGTATTGACTGCACGTGGAAGGACGCCATGGGGGACGCACAGACCGCCTACGGTGCCACGAGTGGCTGGGTCGGATCGGCCATCCAGCTCGAGTGCGGCGATTTCGATCCGTTGCGCGTCCACCTTCGGTTCTTCAACATCGGTGACGTCACGCTCGGCGGAGCCCACTTCGAGGTGCTCATCCCGGGCACGACCGACCACCAGGTCGTGAGCTGGGAATTCGCCGAAGGCCTCGTTGTGGCGGATTTCATCCGTGCTGCGATCGGGGGGCCGGTGGGGTCGAGCGGCCCCATCAATCCGGTCCCGTACCGCTCGATTCCCGCGATGATCTACAACAGCCTGCCGGACGAGTTGAAGTTCCTCATCCTGGCGTCGGGCGGGGTGCCGGACTGGCCGGTGCCCGGCGACGTCGGCATCGGCACCGACGGCGCGGCGACGGTCGTGCATCTGGCAGCGGCGGTCGACGGGATGCCCGAGATCGCCCGACAACGGGTGGAGATCCAGTTCAATCAGGTGATCCCGAAGCCGTTTTGCGCGTCGGGCCCCTACGATTTCCTCGACGTGAACGGACCGGTGACACTGCGGCAGCACGTCGTGGTGACCCCCTCGGGTGCCTACCACAGTCAGTTCCACGCCGTCGGTATGCTGACTCTCCAGCCGCTCACCGTTGATCTCTCGACCGGAGGCTTGGTGCCCTCTGGCGCGCCGTATCGGGCCCACGTCAACGAGCATGTCAAAGGCATCCTCACTGATCGCGTAACCTTGGCATCGCAGTTCGTGCTCCGCGCTGAGATGCCGCGGAAAGGCCCCTTCCGTGGCTCGTTGCGCTCCACGCTCAACGTGGCCCCGGGCGGAGGCAGTCACAGTAGTCTCACCGTGCGCTGCGATCCGTAAGGTCCGGTTGTCCCAGGGGTCCGAAGTCGCGGGAGGCTTCGGACCTCTGCGTGGCCTGCGTGGAGGCCCTGTCCCCCGAGTCCCCCCAATCCGCTAGCTTTGGTCTCTGACGCGGCAGCCACCCGCGCCCGTCGTCTTTCCTGCTCCCTTCCAGGAGGTGTCATGGATCGGTTGTTTCGTCTGCTCGCCATGGCGGTGGGACTCGTCTGTGTCGTGCCCGCCGCTCCCGCTCAGGAGCTGCCCATTCTCCCCGCCGACCGTACCCAGCTCATCACGCAGGAAGTGTCGGGCGACGCCGCCTACGAGCACATCCGGTACATGACGCAGTTCCATCGGCCGCGTGGTGGGGCGGATGGGCTGTGGAGCGTGGCCGAATATGTGGCGGAGAAGGCCCGCGCCTACGGGTTGAGTGACGTGCAGCTCATCAAGCAGCGCTCCACGACGCGTCCGTGGAATGCGCGGTTCGCGGATCTGTGGGCCGTCGGGCCCAGCCCTGAGCGAATCGCGAGCACCCTGCAGTCGGTGCTCCACCTTGCCGACTACAGCCGCAGCGCCGACGTAACCGGACCGTTGGTCGACATCGGGGAGGGGCGTGCGGAAGACTTCGAGGGGAAAGAACTTGCCGGGGCGATCGTGTTGACGCACGGGTCTGCCATGGTGGCGATGCGAGAAGCGGTCTGCGGGCGTGGCGCTGCCGGGGTCGTGTGGTACCCGAGTCCGTTTTCCGGAGACGCCGGCACGAGCGGGGCCGGCCTGTCCCGTCCCGATCAGCTACGCTGGCTCACCCTCCCGAGCGGCGCCGCGGGCGATTGCGAGCCGACGTTCGCGTTCAACCTGTCGACCCGTCAGGGGGTGGCGCTGCACAATCGGCTGGCCCAGAGCCAGGAACCCGTGATGGTGCACGCGGTCGTCGACGCGGCGTTCGACTCCGAGCAGGGTGGCGAGCCGTGGCAGGTGATGGTCGAAGGCTTCATCCGCGGCACCGAGCCGGGACTCGGCCAGGACATCGTGCTGACCGGTCATCTCCAGGAGGAGGGCTTCTCCGCCAACGACGATGCCAGCGGCTCCGCCAGCACGCTGGAAGTGGCTCGTGCCCTCAATCGCCTAATCATGGAGGGCCGTATCCCGCAGCCGCGCCGAAACATCCGGTTCTGGTGGGTCACCGAGATCTCCAGTCAGCGACAGTATTTCGCCGACCACCCTGACGCCCATCACGCCATGTGGGTGAACGTGAACCAGGACATGGTGGGGGCTGACCAGTCACAGGACATCATGCGGAAGCAGAACATCACGCGACTCCCGGCGGCGCGATTCCATTTCTTCAACGATGTGGTCGAGTCGGTCGTCGACTACATGGTGGCGAGCAACACCTACGAATTGGCCCAAGCGCAGGCGGGAAGCGCCCTGTACCCCAAGCCGCACCTGGCTCATCTCGGCAGCATGCATCGCTACAACGCCGCAATGATCTTCTTCCACACCTCCAGTGACCATATGACGTTCCTGGAGGCACCGATCGGTGTGCCGGGCGTGAGCTTCACCAACATGCCCGACCGGTTCATCCACTCGAGCGACGATGACCTGTGGAACATCGACCGGACCCAGCTCGGCCGGAGCGCCGCGGGTGTGGCGTTGATCGCCTACACCATGGCTGCCGCGGGCCAGGGGGAGGTTCCTGCGCTCGCCGCCGCAACACTGGGCCGGGGCCTCGAGCGGATGGGTGCGAACCTCCGAATTGCCCTCTCGTGGATCGCGACGGCGGACGACAAGGACGCCGCGTATCACCGCGCCGCCGATCAGGTGTGGTACGCCGTGGAGCGGGAGCGGCTGGCCGTCGGCTCGCTCCGAGAGATCGCTCCGAATGCCGCGGCAACGGCCGACGGGTTCCTGCGCGAGCTGGACCGCCGCAGCGCGCAGATGATGCGCGAGTTGGATCTGGCCTATCGTCAGACCACCGGCCGGAGCCGGGTGCCGCGTGGCGTGCTGTCCGAGACGGAGCGCGCACTGCAGGCGATGGTCCCGTCGATGGCCGCGGGCCCCGCGGAGTTTTTGAGCGGGCGAGGACGCATGCGTTTCGTGCCCGGCCTCCACGGGCTGATGGGGTTCGAGATCATGAACAGCATCGACGGCCTCCGCACGGGACTCGACATCTATCGCTACGTAGCGGCCGAGGCGCGAGAAGCCGGGGCGCACTACTACGGCACGGTGACGCCCGAGCACGTGCAGCAGTATCTCGAGCACGCAGTGAACGCGGAGTTGGTCGGGGTGAGATAGACATGAATGTCCTCGTGCTGAACTGCGGATCCTCGACGGTCAAGTTCCAGATCATCGAGACTGATGCGGAGCTGATCAGGCAAGACGCCGACCGCCGGCTGGCGAGCGGCATTGTGGAGCGCATTGGCGGCCAGGCGCTGATAACGTTTCAATCGGATGGGCATCCCAAGGAGCGGCATGCCGAGCCACTCCGCGACCACCGTGCGGCCATCGATCGGATCGTGCGCTGGGTGGTCTCCCGCTCCTCGAACATCGATCACATCACGTCGCTGTCCGACATCCACGCCGTGGGACACCGTGTCGTGCACGGCGCGGAACGATTCCAGAAATCCGTTCGTATCGATGCCGACGTGCTCGAGGGGATCGAGGACTGCATCGAGCTCGCCCCGCTGCACAATCCGGCCAATCTCAAGGGAATCCGTTCGGCGCAGGAACTGCTCGGTGAGGGCGTTCCCCAAGTGGCGGTGTTCGACACGGCGTTCCACGCGTCGATGCCCGAGGAGTCGTACCTGTACGCGATCCCGTATCAGTTGTACCGACGTCACAAGATTCGGCGGTACGGCTTCCACGGTACGTCGCACCGCTACATCGCGTACCGCTACCGGACCGTGCACGGCTTGGAGCCGGCTCAGGTCGACATCATCACGCTGCACCTTGGCAACGGCTGCTCGGCCTGCGGCATCAAAGGAGGCAAGTCGTTCACCACCTCGATGGGATTCACCCCGCTCGAGGGACTGGTCATGGGAACCCGATCGGGGAACATCGATCCGTCGCTGATCGAGTATCTCGCCATCAAGGAGGGCATGAGCATCTCCGAGATCGATACGCTGCTGAACAAGCAGTCGGGGTTGCTTGGCCTCTCGGGACTCACCGGCGACATGCGCGAGCTGTTGGACGAAGAGGCGGAGAACCAGGACCGGCGGGCCAGGCTTGCCATTGCCATCTTCTGTCGACGAGTGCGCCACTACATCGGCGCCTACCTGGCTGAGATGAGCGGTGCGCAGGCCGTCGTGTTCAGCGGGGGCATTGGTGAGAATTCGTGGATGATCCGCGAACGGATATGCGCCGGCCTCGAGCCACTGGGGTTGCAGCTCGACGCCGGGCGGAACCGCGACCTGGGGGTCGGACGGGAGGGTGAGATATCCGCCGACGGGTCGCCGCTCAAAGCGTACGTGATCCCCACCAACGAGGAACTGCTCATCGCGCGAGATACGTTCCGGGTGCTCGCCGACATGCCGCGGCGGTTTTAGTCCGCCGTTGCGGCGACCGTCGCTTCGTCGAGCGAGGCGACGTGAATGGCGATACCACCCAGAAGCTTGCGACTGACGCGCCGCACCCGGAATCCGTGGGTGGCGAGGAGATCCGATAGATCCTGCCAGGACACGTGGTGTTCGATCGAGGCCGCGATGTAGCCGTAGGCGACCGGCTGCCGGTGCCACAGCCATCCCGTCACGTTACCGGCAAGCCGTAGATACCCCACGAAGAGCCTGCGCCAGAGGGCGTTGCGCGGCCGATAGAAGTCCAGGGTGAGGAGCAGCCCCCCCTGCCGCAGCACGCGCGCGATCTCTCGAAGCGCGAAGGTCGGGTTGGGGGCGTTGCGGATCGCGTATCCGGCCAGGACGGCGTGCGCCGTGCGGTCCCGCACGGGCAGGCAGGTCATGTCCGCCGCGGCGAAGCGGGCACCCGTGTGGGTGGCTCTTGCGCGGTGCTTGGCTCGCGACAGCATCCGGCGCGCAACGTCGAACCCGATCACGCGAGCGCTGGGAAACTGGGTACGGGTGCCCAGTGCCAGGTCGCCGGTGCCGCACGCGAGATCCAGCACCACGGGGGGCGCCGCGGCTACCGCCCGTAGCTCCTCCAGCAGCTCTCGTTTCCAGTAGCGGTCCATTCCGTAGGAAAAGAGCAGGGTGAATCGATCGTACCGCTCTGCTATCACCTCGAACATGGTGGTGACGAATCGCTGTTTGCGATGAGGATCCCGAAGGTGCTCGTCGAGGTCGAGCGTACGGAGTCGCGCCTCCGGCTCGTCCTGGCGGGCGACGGGCGTCACACGTCCTCTGTTGACACGCGTGTCGACGGCGGGATACTCATCCGGCTCATCATGATGTTCATCATTCTGGTCGGATCGGTCTCGAAAGGGAACCGTGGTGGCACGGGCCGTCGCGGAGCGTGCGGGTGAGCCGCGCCATATACGATGTCGCTGTGGTCGGTGCGGGACCGGCCGGGAGTGCCACCGCGGCGCTACTGGCCGAACGCGGGCTCCGCGTGGTGCTGCTCGACCGAGCCGGGTTCCCCCGTGACAAGGCCTGCGCCGAATACGTGAGCCCGGAGGCGTTGCGGATTCTCGACCGGCTCGGGGTGCTCGGCTCGCTCCGCGCCGAGGCGGCACTGCTCTCGGGCATGACGGTCGTGAGCCATCGTGGGACGGCGTTCACCGGCCGGTTCCGCGGCTCGCACGGATTTCGTGGCTACAGCGACGTGGGGCTCGGTATTCGTCGCACCGTGCTGGACACCCGTCTCGCCCACGCCGCCGTTGCCGAGGGCGCCGAGCTGAGGGAGCGGGTACTGGTGGAGTCCGTGACGCCCGAGGGCGACGGCGTGCGGGAGCTTCGGCTCCGCGCCGGCGGCCGTCCAGCGCGGCTTGCGGCGCGGCTCGTCGTGGGCGCCGACGGCCTCAACTCGCGGGTCGCACGCCAGCTCCGGCTCTCGCGCACCGGACGCTTGCGACGCCTGGCGTTGGTGACGCACGCCACGGGAGTCGACGGCATGGGCGATGTTGGAGAGATGCACGTAGGCCGCCTCGGGTATGTTGGTCTCGCGCCCGTGGGGCTCGGCGTGACGAACGTCGCTGTGGTGGTCGACCTCTCACGCGTCGGTGCACCGGCCCCGGCAGAGCGCTGGCTGCACGCACTGATCCCCAAGTTCCCGTCGGTGGCCCAGCGACTCCGTGGGGCGACCTTTCATGGTCCCGTGTTGGCGGCAGGTCCGTTTGCCCGCCACACCGTGCGCGCGACGGCCGATCGTGTGATGCTTGTGGGCGACGCTGCGGATTTCTACGACCCGTTCACCGGCGAAGGGGTCTACGCGGCGCTCCGTGGGGCCGAGTTGGTTGGGGAGACGGCGCTGGCCGGTCTGGCCGATGACCGCCTCTCCGCCGATGCGTTAGCGTCGTACGATATGCGGCGACGGAACGAGTTCGGCCGCAAGTGGACCGTCGAACGGATCATTGCCTGGACGGTGGGTCACCCGCTGGCGCTCGAACACGTCGCGGGTCGGCTGGCGAGGCGACCGGGGCTTGCAGACCTACTGGTGGGGGTCACGGGTGATTTCGTGCCGCCGCGCGAAGTCCTCCGGCCCTCGTTCATGCTTCGGCTCGTCTGGTGAGCGGCGATCGAATGCGCCGCCGCAGCGAGGTGTCGACGATCGGCGTCGAGGCGCTGGACACGCCGGAGCTGGATCAGGAAACGGCTCGGGCCACGCTGGCCGACATTGCCACGGCGAATCTCCTGTTCGGCGGGCAGAGTGCGGTGGCCTGGGGAGTGGACCGCCTGCTCGATGGGCAACCGCTCCCTCCCAAGCTCCGCGTGCTCGACGTGGGAGCGGGACTCGGCGACGTGCTGGTCCATCTCCAGCATCGCTTGGAGCGAGAAGGCGTGCTCGTCGACCCGCTGGCACTCGACTGGCACCGCACTGCCACGACTCTGAGCCATGCGCGCGGACTCCCTTCGATCGCCGCCGATGCACTCACGCTCCCGATCGCCGACAAGTCGGTCGACATCGTGATCGCGAGTCAGCTGCTGCATCATTTCAGCCGTGAGGCCGGTCGGGACCTCGTTCGGGAACTCGACCGGGTTGCCAGGTTGGGTGTCGTGGTGGCCGACATCCGGCGCACCTTTGTGGCTGCCTGGGGTATCTGGATCGCAGCGGTGATGCTCGGATTCCACCGCGTGAGCCGACGGGACGGTGTGTTGTCGGTTCGACGCGGTTTCACCGTGCCGGAGCTCGTGTCACTCACCGAGGAGGCGGGTATCTCGGCCGAGGTACGGCGTCGCCCCGGGTTTCGCCTCGTTGCGCATTGGAGGAACGCTGCACACGCTCGATAGAACGCTGATCGCGGCCCCCATCGATCGGGTCTTTCGGCTGGCGGCAGAGGTCGAGCGGTGGCCGGAGTTCCTGCCGCACTATCGGTGGGTCACCATGGTCGAGCGTGGGACCAAGGGCGGTACGGTCGAGATGGCTGCGTGGCGCCCGTTCGGGTTGCTCAAGTATCCCACATGGTGGGTGTCCGAGATGGAGGTTCTCCCCGATCGTCACGAGGTGCGCTATCACCATGTACGGGGGATCACGACCGCCATGGATGTGGTGTGGAAGCTGGTGCCGGCCGGCGAGCACGTCGAGGTGACGATTGTGCACGAGTGGTCCGGCCCGCGCTGGCCGCTGATCGGCGGCATCGCGGCCAATTGGGTGATCGGACCGGTGTTCATCCATGGTATTGCGTCGCGGACACTCGCCGGCATCCGGCGACAGGCGGAGTCGGATGCCTGACGTCGTGATCACGGGCATCGGGTGCGTCACGCCCATTGGCACCGGTGTCCAGGGGCTCTGGGCCGGGCTGAAGGCCCAGCGCTCCGCCGTCCGCGTCATCACCCGGTTCGACCCCACCCCGTTCCGATCGAGAATCGCTGCCGAGATCGATGATTTCGCGGCGTCGGACCACCTGCCGGCCAAAGCCGCGCGCCGACTCGACCGCTTTTCCCAGTTGGGCGTCGTGGCATCGCTGTTGGCGATGCAGGATGCCGAGATAGCGATCGAGCGCGAGAACCGTGACCGGGTGGGGGTCATGATGGGTTCCGCGCTTGGCGGCGTGGCCCAGGCGGAGGCGCAGGCCGCCACGTATATGCAGCACGGTCTAAGGCACGTCGAGCCGACGCTCGCCACGTCAGTCTTCGGCGGCGCCGTATCCTGTAACATCGCGATTCAGTTCGGCGTCACCGGCCCGAACTCGACGAACGCCATGTCATGCGCGTCCGGAGCGATCGCCATCGGCGACGCGTTCCATGCGATTCGGTCCGGGCGCGCCGATGTCATGCTCGCGGGTGGGGCGGAAGCGCCGCTCTCGCCCCTCGCCTTCGGCTCGTTCACCCTGATCCGCGCCATGTCGACGCGCAACGACGACCCCGTTCGGGCGTCACGACCCTTCGACAAAGGCCGTGACGGGTTCGTGATGGGCGAGGCGGCGGCGGTGCTCGTGCTGGAGCGCCGCGACCGGGCCGAGAGCCGGGGCGCCCCGATCTATGCCGAGGTGTGTGGGTACGCGTTGACCAACGACGCCTATCACATGTCGGCGCCCAAGCCAGGGGGGCGCGAAGCTGCGCGCGCCGTGCAGCTTGCGCTTGCCGATGCGGCTGTCGCTCCGCACGAGGTCGAGTACGTGAACGCCCACGGCTCGTCGACCCCACTCAACGACTCGACGGAGACCCTCGCCATCAAAGACGTCTTCGGCGATCACGCCCGCCGGCTCACGGTGAGCGGCACCAAGGGCTACTACGGCCATCCGTTGGGCGCGAGTGGCGCGATCGAGGCCGCGATTTGCGCTCTGGGGATGCGCCGGGGCTGGCTCCCTCCCACGGTGAACCTGACGGAACCGGATCCGGCCTGCGATCTCGACTACCTCGCCGACGGTGGGCGTGTAGCGTCGCCGGCATGCGCCGTGTCGAACTCCTTCGGCTTCGGTGGCGTGAACGCCGCGCTCGTGTTCCGGTCGGCTTAGGGCTGACGGCCGCGCCGTCCTGCCGCCCAATCCTCCCAGACGCCCAACGAGCGCATTTGTGCCTCCAGGTCGGTCGCTGCCACCAGGCGCTCGACTTCGTCCCGGCTCTGGCGCTGCCACGTCACGTCCATGTTTGCAGAGCCCCAGGTCACCGCGGCCGCGATCGCGGCGTTCAGCTTGAGCTGCCGGACGTCGATTCTGTCGAACGTGTCGGATCGCGCGTGATAATTCGGGCCGTAGTTCGCCGACTCCTGGTTGGCGACCAGGTTCGCGATCCCCTCCATCATGAAGTCGAAATTGTCTGTCCCCACGATCGGGACGTCGATTTGCTGGAACGGTCCTAGGCCCGCGATCGGCGCGAGCGCCTCGTCGACGGCGGTGACGATCTCCGGTCGACCTCCGGTGAAGAACCCCGCGATCCGTCCGGTGCCGATGTCGTACGAACTTGCCATGACGACACGGTCGAGCTCGGATCGATGCTGCTCGACGTACTTCCATGAACCCACCAGGCCCTGCTCCTCACCGTTCCACAGTGCGAAGCGAATGGTGCGCCGAGGCCGAAGGCCAAGCCGGTGTATCTGGCGGGCGATGTCAATGAGCATGGCCACGTTGCCCCCGTTGTCGAGCGCGCCCGTCCCGATGTCCCACGAATCGAGGTGCGCACCGATGATCACGATCTCCTCGGGCTGCGCGGTGCCCTTGATTTCGCCGATCACGTTGTAGCTCTCGTACGGTCCCCCACCCTCGATGGTGAGATGCAGGGTCACCGACAGCTTGGCCCCGGCGCGCAGGAGCCGCATGGCACGGGTTGCGGCGTCGCGCTCCATGACGACCAGTGGGTGGCGGTTGGCTGAACCGCGGGATGCGTTGTGACGATACAGGAGGTTGTTGGGGCGCGATCCCATGTAGATGATCCCCGCCACGCCGCGCTCGAACGCGCGCGCCTCGATCGCCGTTGCCTCGACATATTCCCGGAATAGGCCTGCGACATCGACAAGCTCATCGGTCTCCACCAGCACAAATGCGCCGCGTACGGCCGCGCCGAGCCGCTCGAAATCGGCGGCGCTGCCCCGGCCGCCGTCGACTAGCCGAGCCGTGATCCCCCCTGCCGGGGTGCCGATCGAGAACGGCATGGCGGCGACCCGTGCCGCGAACTCCACGTCGCCGCGCACCAGCGCCCGGGCCGACTGCTCCAGCCACCGGGCAGGCATCGTGAAGGCTTCGCGGCGGGCCGGCACGCCGGCACTCTCGAAGGCCTCGAGGGCCCAGGCCACGCCATCGAGGTTCGCCTGCGATCCGGTCACCCGCCCCCCGATCCGGTCGGTGAGCCACTGCGCATCGCGCACGACGGGCGTTTCACCCAGGAGCGCGGTGACGAGGCGGGCGGCGTCCGATTCCTGGGCTCCCGCGGGAGCGGCGACCAGCAGGGTTGGCAGCGAAGCCAGTAACGAGGTGAGGGCGAGACGGCGCAGCGCGTGCATAGTCCAGACTCCTTCGGCATCGATAGCCTTCCGGGGAGGAGTATGTCCCGTCCCCGGCCGGGACGCCAGGACGCGGGGTGTGGCCGTTTGCGACCGGTCCGCCTCGCGGGTAGAATCCCGGTGGCCACGGACCGTGCCTCTCGTCCCCACAGGAGAGAATCATGAAGCTTGTCTTTCGGGTTGCCGCCATTGCAGCGGTCACTGTCGTGCCGACCGCGCTGCCGGCACAGGTCGCACAGGAGTCGGTCGACCTGGCGGTCGTCCAGCGGATTCGGGAGGAGGGGTTGGAGCGTTCCCAGCTTCCGGCGCTCGCACGGCACCTCACGGAAGTGATCGGGCCGCGGCTCACCGGCTCGCCCCAGATGAAGCAGGCCAATGAGTGGACTGCGCAGATGTTCCGGGAGTGGGGGCTGGCCGGCGTGACAGTCGAGCCGTGGGGCGAGTTCGGTCGCGGCTGGGAACGGGTGTCGTACAGTGGGCGAATCCTGAGCCCCTTCGTGCAGCCGCTCCATGCCCAGCCCGTGGGATGGACCGGGAGCACCAATGGCACCGTAACGGCAGAAGCCGTCGTGGTGAAGGCCGAGAGCGCGGAGGACCTGACGCAGTACCGTGGAAAGCTCCGCGGGAAGATCGTGCTCCTGCAGGAGGCGCCGGACGTCGATCCGGAGTGGGAACCCGAGGCCCGCCGCACCCCGCTCGACGAGCTGCTGACGCCGTCGGCGCCCGTAGACCCGGGGGCACGTGCGCGGCAGGCCGCGGAACAGGCGGAGCGCATGCAGGAGGTGCGGGCCCGCTTTCAGCGGACGCGCGAGGTGCGGCAGGCGATGAGCGAGCTGCTCAGCCAGGAGCGAGCGGCAGTGATCCTCACGCCGTCGTCGCGCAACTTCGGCGTGATCCGTGGGGGCGGCAACGGTGCGGGCAGAGATGCCAAGGCCCCGGATCCGACTCCCGAGTTGGTGGTCATTCGCGAGCAGTACAACCAGATCTACCGCAACGTGGAGGCTGGTATCCCGGTGCGGATCGAGATCAACGTGCAGAACCGTTTCTTCAGCGAGGACCTCAAGGCCTACAACACGCTAGCGGAGCTCCCCGGTACCGACAAAGCTGACGAATACGTGATGCTCGGTGCGCACCTCGACTCGTGGCACTACGGTGGCGGTGCGACGGACAACGCGGCAGGATCGGTGGTGATGATGGAGGCGATGCGGATTCTCGAGGCCCTCGATCTCCGGCCCCGCCGCACGATCCGCATCGCGTTGTGGAGCGGCGAGGAACAGGGCCTGCTCGGGTCCCGCAACTGGGTGGAGCAGCACCCCGAGTTGCACGGCCAGATCTCGGCGTACGTCAACGTCGACAACGGCACGGGCAAGATCCGTGGTGTCTGGGACCAGATGAACGAGAAGGCCATCCCGGTGTTCGAACAGATCCTGTGGCCCTTCCGAGATCTCGGCGTGGTGGCCGTGCGCCACGGGAACACCGGGGGAACGGATCACCTCTCCTTCGATCGGGCAGGCATCCCCGGCTTCAACTTCATCCAGGACCCGATCGAGTACGGGATTCGCACGCACCATACCTACGTCGACACGTACGACAACCTCATGCTCGAAGACCTCCAGCAGGCCGCGGTAGTGGTTGCCGCCACCGTGTATCAGTTGGCGATGCGTGAGGAGATGATGCCGCGAAAGGCCCCGCCGCCGGCGACGAACTAGCAGTGCCTGCCTAGCAGGGGCGTGGCGGTTCGTCCGTCACGCCACCGGTGGCCGGACACCTCCGAGGGCGAGCCCACCTGACGTGTGACACACCGTCGCGGAAATCCGATGGATCGACTACTCATTCACGTATGACTGAACGGTGTCTGCCCCGACTGGAGCCTCGGCCGTGAGTCGGGCCACCCCGGTCGCCGGATCTGGCGGCATGACGGCTTCCCGCTCCCCGGTTCCTGCCACCATCCTGGTCGGCAACCCCAACGTCGGGAAGAGTCTGCTCTTCAAGAACCTGACGTCCCGTTATGTCACCGTCTCCAATATCCCGGGCACCACGGTGGAGATCGTGCGGGCGCCAGCGAACTTCGACGGTCGACGCCTGGAGATCATCGACACCCCCGGGATCAACGACCTCTCTCAGCGGAGTGACGATGCGCAGGTCACCCGCCGTGTGCTCGACGAGCATGCCGACGCGACGATCGTCCAGGTGGCCGATGCCAAGAACCTCCGCCGAGCGCTGCTCCTGACGCTTCAGCTCGCCGAGCTCGGGCGTCCGATGATCCTGGTCCTGAACATGTTCGACGAGCTCGAGGAGCGCGGTGGACGGATCGACATCGAACGGCTGAGCACCGTGCTGGGGATCCCCGTGGTGACCACGGTCGCTCCCCAAAACCGCGGAACCGATGCGTTGATTGCCTCGCTCGATTCGGCGCGCGCCGCCACGGTCGGGTCGCTGGCCCGACAGCTGGCCGGCTCGGATTACGAGCGCAACCGCACGCGACTCGAGCGGGTGAATGAGATCCTGGCGGAAACGTATTCCATCGCCCGGCCCGATCGGCCGTCCTTCCGTGTGCGTCTGGGATTCTGGGCCATGCACCCGGTGCAGGGGATCGGCTTTCTGGCCGCCGTCCTCGTCGGCGTGTTCTGGTTCGTCGGGCTGTTCGGCGCGGGGACCTTGGTGGACCTCGTGGAAGTCGGTGTCTTCCAGCAGCACCTCAACCCCCTTGCCATCCGATTGGTCGATGCCGTCTTCCGATTCCCGCACGTGCACGAGATGGTGGCATTCTCGGTCTCGGTGGCGATCCCGGTCACCCCCGTCCACGACGTGACGCTCGGGACTCTGGAGCGAGTCGCGCTCGGCCCGGCGTACCAGGTGGTGAGTGGGATCGGCCTGACGGGCTGGCAGGAGACACTCCAGTTCGCACACGACTTCCTCGTGGGGGAGTTCGGCGTGATCACGATGGCCCTGAGCTACGCCTTGGCGATCGTCCTGCCCATCGTCACGACGTTCTTTCTGGTGTTCGGGGTGCTGGAGGATTCCGGGTATTTCCCGCGTATGGCCATCATGGTGAACCGCGTGTTCCGGATCATGGGACTGAACGGCAAGGCGGTACTCCCGATGGTCCTGGGTCTCGGGTGCGACACCATGGCCACGATGACGACCCGGATTCTCGAGACGCGCAAGGAGCGTCTCGTGACGACAATGCTCTTGGCGCTCGCGATCCCCTGCTCGGCGCAGCTCGGCGTGCTGCTGGCGCTGATGGCGACGCTCACCCCGACGGGTGCGCTGGTGTGGCTCGGGATCGTGGTGGGCGTGATCTTCCTGGTCGGGTGGCTCACGGCCAAGGTGGTCGGAGGCGCGCCCAGCGACTTCATTCTCGAAATTCCCCCGATGCGCCGACCCCATGTCTCTAACGTGCTGATCAAGACAGCCACCCGCCTCAATTGGTATCTGCGGGAGGTCATTCCGCTGTTCGTGATCGGAACGGCGGCGCTGTTCTTCCTCGACAAGGTCCATGCCCTCGATCTGATCGGCCGAATGATGGAGCCCTTGGTCACGGGCTGGCTCGGGCTGCCGCGCGAGATGGCGAACGCGTTCCTCGTCGGGTTCATGCGACGGGACTTCGGTGCCGTCTACATCCTGGATGCGGCCACGGGACCGGCAGCCGTGCTGGGACCGCTGCAGATCCTGGTCGCGATGGTCACCATCACGCTGTTCATGCCGTGCTTTGCCAACTTCCTGATGATCGCCAAGGAGCACGGGATGAAAGTGGCGTGGCGGATGGCAGGATTCATCTTCCCGTTCGCCTTCTTCGTGGGTGGACTGGTACACTTCATGGGACGATGGCTGACGAGTATCTGAGTTGCCCGTTCTGCGGGTTCGAGTTCGCGAAGGCGGACACCCTGTGCCATCATGGGTGCCCGCTCGGCGCGCTCTGTCACCTCAATCGGTGTCCGAACTGCCAGTATGAGTTTGCCGAGCAACCACGGGCCGTCTCGTGGCTCGAGAGCCTGTTTCGGAAGGACCGCCGCCCGGTCCGCGATCTTCCTGAACACGTGCTGAGCGTTCGTGATCTCCGGGGCGGCGAGCGGGGACGGGTCATCTGCCTCGGGACCGGCGGCGAGTCGCGGCACAACAACCTTGCCGTATTCGGGGTGGTCCCGGGCGCCGAAGTGACGGCCATTCAGCAGCGTCCCTCCTGCGTGCTGCGCGTTGGGGAAACGGAGTTGGCTCTCGATCCGGCCATTGCCCGGGAGATCCTGGTCGAACGGCTGGAGCCGGATCCGGTCCCAACTTGAGTGAAGCGTCCGTTCATTCGATCTTCATACTCTCTTGGTGCATCGTTCGTTAGACGGTTGTACAGCTATTCGCGTGTGAGGATGCCATGGTGAGGTCACGGACGCGCCGAAACGGGCTCGCCTGGATCGGTTTCGCGGCGGCGGTCGTGTGGGGGATCGCGGCCTGCAGCGAGCCGGCACCGTCAGACCAGGCGGAGGACACCACGCCCCAGCCCGGGGTGAGCGATGTGGTGCTGGCGTCGGCAATGGTGGGGCTGCCGGCGGGAACCGCTCCTGCCGATCTCCCCGACCCCGAATCAGAAGGCGCAACGATACTCACCAAGTACTGTGCGACCGCCTGCCATGGGGCGCCCAGCCCGGGAGCCCACTCTGCGACGGACTGGCCAGTAGTGTTGCGGCGCATGTGGCTCCGCACGGAGGGCCTGTCCACCACCTATGGGGTGCCCGTGCCGGACGTGCGTGAGCGGGTGCTCATCCTAAACTACGTCCTTGGCAACGCGCTCGAGGTGAGCAACACGGCGTTGCCTGCCCGCCCCGGGCGGGAGCTGTTCACCTCGACTTGCAGCCGGTGTCACGAGCTGCCCGATCCGAGACAGCATACGGCCAACGATTGGGCGGCGGTCGTGATCCGCATGCGGCAACACATGGTGCAGATGCTGCGGCAGTCCCCTCCGCAGAGCCAGGTGCAGGAGATCATTCTCTACCTGGAACAGGTGTCACGAGGTGCCTCGTAGCGTCCCGCCAAGCACGGCGGCCGACCTCGCGGGGGACGATTCATTCGGATCGTCCCCCGTTTTGGGAGCGGTGTTCGGTCAGGCGCCCCGTGCCGCCACCGCGGCACGGACGGTGTTGCAGTGGATCTCCACCGTGTCCTCCTGCTGCCGCGCGTACCCGCCGGCCAGGGTAACGGCGACGGCGACGCCTGCCTCGCGCAGTGTGGCGAACACCACGTCGTCCCGCCGCGCCAGCCCCTGCATGGTCAGACCGAGTCCGCCGAGTTGGTCCTCGCGGTAGGGGTCCGCGCCGGCGAGGTAGAATGCGATGTCGGGGTGGTGTCGTGCGAGGATCTCCGGCAGGTGGTGCGCGAGGAGTTCGAGGTAGGTCGCATCTTCCACACCGTCGTCCAGTCCCAGATCGAGATCGCTGGTGGGCTTTGTGGCCGGGTAGTTGCGCTCCTGGTGCATCGAGAACGTGAACACCGTCGCATCGCTCCGGAAGATGGCGGCCGTCCCGTTCCCGTGGTGGACGTCGCAATCGACGACCATGGCGCGCTTCACCGCGTGGTTGCGCTGCAGGCACCGGATGGCGATCGCGACGTCGTTGATCAGACAGAACCCCTCGCCGTGATCCGGAAAGGCGTGGTGGTACCCGCCCCCCAGGTGCACGGCGATACCGGCCTCCAGCGCGAGTCGTCCTGTAAGCGTGGTGCCGCCGGCACAGAGCCACATGGCGTCGCGAAGCGCCGGCGAGAACGGCACCTCGAGCACCAGTTGCTCCGGTATCGAGAGCAGGCCGGCACGGATCTTCTTGACGTACGTCGGCGTGTGCACGAGCCGAACGTCGTCGTCGTGTATCGGGGTGGGCTCGACGATCGCTGCGGGATCGAGCGTTCCCTCGTCGACGAGCCGCGCGCGCACCAGACGGTACTTCGCCGTCGGGAACACGTGGGGCCCGATGTCGACTTCATAGGCCGGATGGTGGACGATCGGGGGAGCCGCGTCCATGGATCGCGCCGTCGTCCGCTCTCTACGGGAGCGTGTGGGTTCTCCCCTGGTTCTGTTCGACGAGCCAGTCATACAGCGGCTGGAAGTAGTCCACCATGGCCTGGGCATCCAACTCGCGCCCCGTGGTCTCCTGCAACACGTCCCGCCACGGCCGGCTCGTGCCCGGTGCCATCATGGCGCGCAGGAAGTCGCCGGTCGCGACGCTTCCGTAGTAGTCCGTGTCGTGCGGATCCTGCTCGAGGATCGTGCGCGCCACGTGATCGTGCAGCTGAAACAGCAATGCCTCCGCGAGCGCGTAATCGTAATACTGGGCCGCGTCATCGTTGATGTGCGTCTTGGTGAGTGCGTCCGCCCACTCATCCCCGCGCGGGGTCGGGGGCGCCACACCCTGATAGCGTCGCACCAGATCCCACCACGTCGCGTTGAACGCCGACCCTGGCAGCGAGTCCTGATACAGCGTGCGCTCGAACCGAGTCATCACGCCGGCGGACCACGGGATGAACACCACATGGTTCAGGGCCTCCTTCAGCAGCTGGGCGATGTGATCGATCTCGGCGTCGGCCGAGACGAGGCCACGGTTTGCAAGGAACCGCCGCTGTGAGGCGGCGAGCCCGATCTGGCTCCCGATCGCCTCGTGGTAGGCCCGGTTGGCCCCTTCCCGCAACACCAACGGCACGTCGGGACGCGAATAGCTCATGAAGTAGTAGACGTGGCCGAGCTCGTGGTGCACGGTCTCGTACCACGAGGCATTGGGCTCGACGCTCATCAGCGATCGGACATCCCGGTCTAGGTCCAAGTGCCACGCAGAGGCGTGCGTGTTCTTCTTGAACGTGGCATTGGCGGGCAGCGGATACAGCGAGGAACGTTCCCAGAACGACGCGGGGAGTGCATCGAAGCCGAGGCTTCGGTAGAACGCTTCGCCCTGCTGCATGATCCATTCGGGCGTCTTGTCGGCCAGGGCCGCATCGACGTCGAAGCCTTCCACGTCCACGAGCGCGCTCCAATCCTGGGCCCATCGATTGGGTAGCCAGTGTGCCGGGATGAGGTCGGGTACGGGAGCCCCATACCGCCGAGCCAGCTCGTATCGCGCCCACGTGTGTAGCTCTCGATAGAGGGGCCGCAGCTGCTGCACCAGGCGCTCGGTCAGTCCCAGCATGTCCGACGTGGACATTCCGTAGTCCGACACCTGATACTCGAAGAAGTCGCCGTATCCCAGTGCCTGGACGGTCTGGTTTCGCAGGTCGCGGAGCGCGAGGATGCCATCCATGAGGGTGGGTCCGACGGCCTTCGACGCCTCCCACACCGCCCGACGCTCGCGGAGATCCGTGGACGAGCGCAGCAGCCCGTCGATGTCGTTCGGGGTGAGCGGCCGACCACGGAGCGTGAACTCGTAGCCGTAGAGCTGCTCCACCTGCTCGGTCTCGGCAGCGATGCGCGCCTCGACGATCTCGGGAATCGTCTGCGGTCCTTCACCTGCCCCGTAGAGCATCTTCTCGAGCCGACGGACCTGCAGGTCGGGGAGCTTCGTCCGTTGCTCGAGATAGCTGCGGATCGCGTCGATGTTCTCCTCGCTCCCCACGAATCGAACGAACGCTTCGCGAGCCGCTCTGGTTCGCGCCGCATTGGTCGTGTCGCCGTCGATGATTCGCGTATTCGACTCCCACTCCGCCTTGCTCCATTCGTAGTACAAGCCCTGAAATTCCTGCTCGTAGGTGGCGAGGTAGCCGTCCACCTCCGTTCGCAGGGCCGTATCGACGCAGCCGACGGCCAGCATAGCCGAAACCGCGAGCATAGTTGCCGAGCGCATGGTCAGTCTCCTCGCTTCACGAGAGGCAGATCATCGGTTTGAATCCGTCACGCATACTGCCACGTCTCGCCGGGTTTCATGGTGCGTACCGCGATCCCCTTCGGCTTGAACGCGCTCACGTCCTGCGCCAAGAGGGGCCAGGTGCCGTAGTGGATCGGCACGGCCACCTTCGGCTTCACGAACTCGGCGGCACGGGTGGCCAGTTCGGGACCCATCGTGAAGCGGTCTCCCGCGGGAATGAGCGCGATGTCCGGTCGGTAGATCTCGCCGAGGAGCTTCAGGTCCGAGAACAGGGCCGTGTCTCCCAGGTGGTAGACCGTGACGCCCCCGAGATGCACGATCACGCCGCACGGCATGCCCATGTACTGCCCATTGTACGACGATGAGTGGAACGCCTGGGTAAAGGCCACCCAGCCGAACGGGGCGACGATCTTCCCGCCGGGGTTGCCCGCCTCGGCGGTGATGCCCTGGCTGCCGAGGAACTCGGCGATCTCGAACGCGGCATACACCGTGGCCTTGTTGGCCTTGGCGATGGCGACCGTATCGCCGACGTGATCGGCATGTCCGTGGGTGAGCACGATGCTCTGGCACTTGACGTCGTTGGGCTTGGTGGTCGCGACGGGGTTGCCGGTGAGAAACGGATCGATCGCGACCGTGTGCGGGCCGTCACTCAGCAGGAACCCGGCATGCCCGAGAGAGGTGAGGCTGATCCCCATGAGTGCACTCCTTGCTTGGATCCATTCGAGGTCGGTTTGGGAGCGAGGCTCCCGAGAATCTTAACCGTGGGGGGGGACCCGTCCATACGCGAAATGGGGCTGCGAGCATCGGACTTTGCGGATCTCACGCTCCCTGCCCATCTTAGTCGGACCCTGGCGCCGACTTTGCCTTCCAACTTGTCGGTTCGGTAGCCGATACAACACATGTCTCCACTCGTCGCTCTCTCATTGCTCGCGCTCCTCGCAGCGGCCCTCTGGGCGGTCGTGCTCGTGGCGCGCGTGCGAGACTGGACCGCACGGTTCATCGCCGCCCTCCTGGTGGCGGTTTCGGCCGGGCATTTTGCGGCGATCGCTCGCACATTGGAGACCTGGACCCCGGAACCGGGGTTCAGGCTGCAGGAGCTCCCGACACTCGGGATTACGCTGGCGGTCCTGCTCACGGTGGCCCTGTTTCAGCGGATTCTGCGGCGCCATCGGCAGGTGCAGGTCCAGTACGGCATCGAAAGGGCCTATCTCACCGAGCTGTTCGAGAACTCACCGGAAGCGATCGTCCTGGTGGACAACGACGGCAGCGTCCTGCGGGTGAACGGTCCTTTCACTGAGCTCTTTGGCTACGCGCCGAAAGAGATTCTGGGGAAAGCGATCGACGATCTCCTCCCGCCGGCGGATCAGCACGCGGAAGCGCTGGACATTACGCGACGGATCTCGCGGGGCGAACGCGTCACCATGGAGGCGGCCCGGCGGCGCAAGGACGGCCGGCTCGTCGAGGTGGCGATCATCGGTGCGCCGGTCAAGGTCGGGAGCGGTCGCGTCGCTGTTTTCGGGATCTATCGGGACATCACCGAGCGGAAGCAGATCGAGCAGGAGCTGCGTCGGCTCCAGAAGGCGGTGGAGACGACCCAGCTCGGGGTGACCGTTACCGATGTGGAAGGGAAGATCACCTACGTCAATCCTGCCGAAGCCGACATGCACGGATGGAAGGTCGAGGAGCTGCACGGGAAAGACGTCCGGACCTTCGCCGCCGAGAGCGCGGCCATGCCGATGTCCGCACCCCAACTCCAGGCCGTCACCAGCTGGCGCCGTGAATCGGTGAACGTCCGCAAGAACGGCAGCGTGTTTCCGGTACAGCTGATGTCCGATGTGGTCCGTGATGCCGATGGCACGATCCTCGGGATCGTCACGACATGTGAGGACATCACCCGCCGGAAGGAAGCGGAGGCCGCCCTCAGGACCAGCGAAGAACGCTATGCGTTGGCCGCGCGGGGCTCCAACGACGGTCTGTGGGACTGGGAAGTGCCGGCTGGGCTGGTGTACTACTCGGACCGCTGGTGGTCCATGCTCGGCTACGACAAGGCCGAGGTGGGGTCGGACATCGAGGCGTGGCTTGGGCGAGTCCATTCCGAAGACAGTGAGCGGGTGCGGGGCGATCTCGACGCCCACCTGAACGGGGCGATGGAACAGTTCGAGAGTGAGCACCGACTGCGTCACAAAGACGGCACGTATCGCTGGATACTCGTGCGGGGTCTCGTGGTGCGTAACGACGAGGGCCGTCCCCTGCGTATGGCCGGCTCCCTGACCGACATATCGGCACGGAAACGCATCGAGGAATCATTGGCTCGCGATGCGCTCTACGATCCCCTAACCAGCCTGCCGAACCGAGGCTTCTTCACCAACCTGCTCGAGCGCTCAGCCCGCCGGGTGCAGCGGCGAGGGGACTACCACTTCGCGGTCCTGTTCCTGGATCTGGACCGGTTCAAGGTCGTGAACGACAGCCTGGGTCACGACACCGGCGATCGCCTGCTCAAGGGGGTAGCCCAGCGGCTCGAGCGGTGCCTCAGGCCCGGCGACGTCGTGGCACGGCTCGCGGGTGACGAGTTCTGCATCCTGGTCGATGGCATCGAGAACATCGGTGACGCCACGAGAGTGGCGGAGCGGGTCCAGGAGGAGCTCCGCGCCCCCTTCGTCCTGAACGGGCACCGGGTCTTCGCGACGGCCAGTATCGGGATCGCCACCAGCACCACCGGGAATGCGAGACCCGAGAACCTGCTGCGGGATGCCGACACGGCGATGTATCGGGCCAAGTCCAGCGGTCGGGGGCGCATCGAGGTGTTCGACGCCAAGATGCACGAGCGGGCGATGTACGTTCTCCAGGTCGAGAGCGACCTACGCACCGCCTTGGAGGAAAACCGGTTCCGGCTGGTCTACCTGCCCGTGGTCTCACTCGAGACGCGCCGCATCATGGGGTTCGAGGCACTGCTGCGGTGGGACCATCCGGAGCGGGGGACGGTCAGTCCGGCCGAGTTCGTGCCCGTGGCGGAAGAAACCGGCGTCATTGTTGCGCTGGGTCTCTGGGTGCTCCGCACCGCCTGCCGGCAGTTCACCAGCTGGCTCGAGCGTCACCCCCTGGATGACTCGTTCTCTATCAGCGTCAACCTATCTTCGAAGCAGCTCCAACAGGTGGACTTCGTGGAGCAGCTCGAAGCCATTTTGCGGGAAACTCGCATGTCCCCGTCCCGGTTGAAGCTCGAGGTGACCGAGACCGTCCTGATGAACGATCCCGACTTCAGCACGGAGGTCGTCCGGCGACTGGACAAGCTCGGTGTCCAGATTCAGATCGACGATTTCGGAACCGGATACTCCTCACTCTCGTATCTCAACCGGCTTCGGGTTGACACTCTCAAGATCGACCGCTCCTTCATCAAGAGTCTCGGTGAGCCCGGGGAGCGCGCCACGATCGTGCAGGCGATCATCCGGCTTGCCCGCGACCTGGGTATTCACGTGATCGCGGAAGGGGTCGAGACCTCCGAGCAACTCGACAGCCTGCGGACGCTGGAGTGCGAGCACGGGCAAGGCTTTCTTTTCTCACAGCCCGTGGATGGTGAAAGGGCCCTGACACTGCTGAGCACGCAAGCCGATTGATGGCCCGAGCCTCCGTCCTCACGTTCGACTGCTACGGCACGTTGGTCGACTGGGAGGCGGGCATCGCCAACGCGTTTCTCCGTGCTGCCAGAGCGGACGCCGTCGAGTTGGACCGCACACGGGTTCTGGAGGCCTACGCCCGCGCGGAACCCCTCGTGCAGCAGCGGACATTCCGACCCTACCGGGAGGTCCTCGCTCTCACGGCTGTCGAGGTCGCGCGGCAGCTTGGCTGGAGCGTGACGCCGCAGCAGGCCACGTTCCTTCCCGAAAGTCTCGCCACCTGGCCGCCGTTCTCGGATACCAACCCGGCGCTCGAGCGACTGGTCGGTGCGGGATTCACCCTTGGCATTCTGTCGAACGTCGATCCCGATCTGTTGAGCGCCACGCTCGGACAGCTGTCGGTCCCTTTCGACTTCACGGTTACGGCTGAGGACGTCCGGTCCTACAAGCCCGCCCACGCGCACTTCCTGGAAGCCCGCCGGATCGTGGGCGATCGGTGGTGGATGCACGTCGCGCAGAGCTACTTCCACGATATCGTGCCGGCCACGTCTCTGGGGATCAGCGCGGTGTGGGTGAACCGGAAGGCAGAGCGACCGACGGGCGCGGCCCGCGCCCGGCACGACGTAGCGGACCTGACGGCGCTGGCCGAGTGGCTCGAAGCGTAGACCCCACCCGCTGCCCATGGTGTCTCGTGAGTCCGGTGATGACCGCATATCACGATACCGAATGGGGCGTACCGGTCCACGACGATCGCCTGCTGTTCGAGCACCTCGTGCTCGACAGCTTTCAGGCCGGGCTGAGCTGGGCCGTCGTCCTCAACAAGCGCGACAACTTCCGCCGGGCCTTCGATGGGTTCGAGCCCGCAAAGGTGGCGCGCATGACCGGTCGTCGCGTCGACCGACTGCTGCAGGATCCCGGAATCATCCGCAACCGAAAGAAGATCGAGGCCACGATCGGCAATGCGCGGGCGTACCTCGAGATCATGGCCACTCGGGGATCGTTTGCCACGTTGCTGTGGGAGTACGCGGACGGTGCCCCACGCCAGAACCGCCGGCGCCGGCTCTCCGAGATCCCAACCCGCTCCGCGGCGTCCGACCGCATGAGCGCCGGCCTCAAAGCGGCCGGGTTTCGGTTCGTGGGGACGACGATCTGCTACGCGTTCATGCAGGCCGTCGGGATGGTGAACGATCACCTGGTGACGTGTTTTCGGTGGAAAGAGCTTGGACGCTGACGCTGCCCCTCCCGCTCACCCAATGACCAGCAGTCCCACCGAGCCGCCAAAACCGTCGGGCAACTCGGGCACGTCTGCCGGCACGACCCACCGCTCGCCGTCGACGATCAACGAAAAGCGGTAGGCGCCGGGTACGAGCCGCAGCACGGCTTCCCACCGGCGCGAGGCGACCCGGGTGAGCGGCACCGGTGTCCATTGGTTCCACTCGCCGGCGATGTCGACGCTCGATGCCTCGGGTACCGCAAACGAGACGCGAACGGAGCCCCCCGGCAGGGGATCGACCCGGGTGCTCCGGTCCGTCAACGCCGTTGGCGCTGAGGCGGCGGTACCGATCCGAATACCGGCGCTGAAGAAGAGTCCCTCGGTGAAGCCCGTGAGGTCTTCAGGGTACGTGCCGATGGCGAGCTCGAGCGCGGCCGTTGGCATGACCTGCCACTCGATGCGCCCTTGGATCCAGGGAGGGCCGCCGAGATCCCCGCAGCGCACCCCGCTCAGGGCAGTGGCAGTGAGTAATCCGTCTCGGTAGCCGGCGTGCAGGGTGGCGTCCGCGAATCGGGCCGTATCGCTGTAGGTTCCGGCGAGCTCCGCCCCAAGAGTCCATCTCGGCATCACTCGGCTGAGGCGCGCGGCGCCCGCAATTACCGGGTCGGAGGTCTCGTCGACCCGCCGCACCATGCCTGCGGTGGCCTCGACGCTGAGTATCCACTGCTGCCACGAGGTGGCGGCGAGCGCCCCTCCACTGGCCACTCCACTCCACAGTCCGCCTTCCAGGTGGTTGACGCTGGCGTCGGCCCGGACGCCGAGCGCCGTGGCGCGGCTCAGGGGTCGGACGGCCAGGATACCCGTCGCGGCCTGGGAAGCCCACGTACCCGAGGTGAACCTGGCGTGATGCGCCTCGAGTGCAGCCCACAGCGTCGGAGAGCGGAGCCGCAGGCGTACCCCTACCGTACCCGAGGTTCCGGAGATCGAGTCGGCGTAACGGGCATGGCCCGCGGCTGCGGAAACGGAGAGGTCTTGTGCGGGAAGCGGCACGGCGACCGCCAAGCTGGCGATCACCGTGCCGCAGAACCTGCCAAAGCTCACGGACGCTTGGAGGGGTTTTGCTTGCCTTTGCCGGGTGGCGGTCCCAGGCCAGGCGGGACATCCGGTGGCCGGGCACCCAACCCGCGGCCGATCCCCTGGGCCCCGCCGCCCATCATCTGCTGGCCGATCTGGGCCGGTCCCAGTCCGCGGGCATGCATCGCGCGGGCCACCGACGGCAGATCCAATAGCTGGGCATCGGTCTGGCCGCGTTGCATCGCCTCGATCACGACTGCCACCGCCTGATCACTCGAGAGACCCTGTGCGGTGAGGGCCGCCGCGACGCGGAGCCCGGGTGCGGACGACTCGGGTCGGTGCGCGGCGCGAACGACGGTTCCCACCTGCTCGGCCGTGATGCCGCGACCCATTGCCTCCGCCGCCGCTGAGACGACCATCCCCAGTGGCTCGCCGCCGCCATCGCCCACCACCGCCTGTCGAGCGTCGAAGAGGTGAAGTCTGAACTGCCGAACCACGACCAGGATTCGGGGTGCCGGCACCTGCTTGGCCCAGCCCTCGATGGCCTTATCGACCAGTGGGTCGGTGGGGAGACCCTGGGCTGTGGCCTCGGCTGCTACCGCCGTCACGTCGGCGACCAGCTGGGCCGGCAGGCCCCGCGCCTCGAGCGTTCCTCGGACGTCAGCCTGCTGACTCCAGCCGGGGGTCGCCAGAGTCACAAGCAGTGTCGCGAGGCTGAGATGTCTGATGGTGTTCATGAGCGGACCACTCCTCTCGGCCCGACGACGATGACGCTGTTCGTTCCGCCAAAGCCGTCGTCGACCTGCGCGTGCGCGGTGGGATCCGGAACCCACCGCTGCCCGTCCACCACGAACTGATATTGATGCTCGCCGATGGCGAGCGGAAGAGTGAGCGACCAGACGCCGCCGTCCTCGCGGCCCATGGTATACTGGTCCGATTGCCAGTCGGAGAACGACCCCACCAGCGACACGGCAGACGCCTCGGGTGCGACGAGCCGAAACTGGACGAACACCGTATCGGCACCCGCCATGACGAGAGGCGGCGTGCCCTCCGGGCCTCGGTTCCCGACGGCGAGCCACAGCACGAGCAGCAGGGCTGCCATCATCGGAGCCCAGATGGGGCGGAGGCGAATCGGCTGCGGTTCGAACACCCAGCGCCAGACCGGCTGCTTGCTCTTTCCGCGACGCTCCACCCGTTCCATCACAGCATCGGTCAAGGACCGCCCTGGTGCTGCGATGCGGGCACTGTAGGCCTCGACAGCGCTCCGCAGCCGGTCGGCGTCCGACCGGTCGGCCTCCGACACTGGGCCGGTCTGCGCGCCGTCCAAATAGGTGTGTGCTTCCGCGGTGAATCGTCGATCGTCGTTCACAGTCTCTCTCCAAGCACGTCCCGCAAGGTGTCTCGAGCGCGATGGACTCGCATCTTCAGCGCATCGATCCCGGCCCCGGTCAGTGCGGCGATCTGCTCGTAGGTGCGGCCCTCCACGTGTTTCAGCACGAACGCTTCTCGCTGCTCCGGCGTGAGCACCGCCAGCCCCTGTTCGATCAGGTCGGCGAGCTCCTTGCGATCGACCGTGGCGTCGGTGCGATCACGGGCGCGGAGTGGGAGCCGGGCCACGTCTTCCATCGGCCGGACACGGGCGCGGGCGTCGTGGCACTGGTTGGTCAGGATCCGGAAGAACCAGGATCCGAACCGGTCGGGATCGCGGCACGTCGCGAGCCCGTGAAACGCCTTGACGAACGCCTCCTGCACCGCGTCCTCGGCCAGATCGGGATCGCCGACGAGGGCTACCGCATAGCGGCCGAACCGCTCCCGGTACCGGTCGACGAGGACGCGGTACCGCTCTGCGTCGCCTGCGAGGACCTCCCGTACGACGCTCCCGTCGCTGGCTTCCACATGCCCCTTCCCCGTGAGAGACGGTGTTCGAGCTGGAAAGGTAACGGGAGGGGGGTGACCGGTCTCGGGGGGGAGGGCCCGTTGGGTGGTGGTTAGGGAGCGGCGACGGGGCTGAGAAGTCAGGTGCCGACGGATGGTGGTAAGGCCGCCTGCTCTCGTACCTGGGCCAGAATCCGTTCCATGAAATCCACGCGCTCGTCCAGATCGCCCATTTCCGAGCGGAGCGCGTCGATCTCGTCCAGGAGCCGCCCGATGTTGGGTCCGGCGGCGAAGCCGTTCTCCTGGAGGGGGTTCGGCTCCCACCAGCGCAGGACCCGCCGTTCAGCATCGTCGCGGAACGATCCGGCTGCGAGCAGGATGAGGTCGTAGAGCCACCAGAGCCCCAGGCCGCCGAGCGTGCCGACCATCAGCACGCCGGTTACGTGCTTGCCGGTGTAGAAGCGATGGGCCCCGAAGACGCCGAGCACACTGCAGAGCAGGAGCGCCACGCCGCGCGACTTGGGCGAGACGTCGGCCGAAGTTGTGAGGGCGTTGTCCATGTCGGGCCATCCGGAAGTGGGTCGGTCTAGTGGATCGTACGATCGAGGAGCATGGGTGGTTTCGCGGCGCCTCGACCGCGCGCTCGTGTGTCGCGATCGGGTTGCGTGCCCTTAGAGGGGTAGTGATATTTGTCCTCCGTGCGCCCCCCGGCGCCTCGTGGCGGTATCGTCTAGGGGTTAGGACGCAGCCCTCTCAAGGCTGAAACACGGGTTCGACTCCCGTTACCGCTATTCTTGAAACTGCGCGTTTCCGCCCCCATCGTCTAGCGGTCAGGACACCACTCTTTCAAGGTGGGGACAGGGGTTCGACTCCCCTTGGGGGCATCGCTTGGAGCCCGTACCTGTGCGACGGCGGCGTTGACGCGCGCAACGGGCCCGCGTCTACTCCAGCCCACCCTGCCAACTCACACCCACCCAGACGTGTTGTCCGGCCCCGTCCACCCCGCTGGCATGCGTACGGTATAGCGCGTCCAGGACGTTCTCGAACCCTGCTGACAGCTGAACGCCCGATGTGACCGTCGCCGAGGCGCGCAACCCCTGCACGGCGTATCCCGGCGTTCCGCCGTCGGGAATGCGGGGGTCGGTGAGATCGCGCCGACCGAGCCGTTCCTGCGGCGCGGCCCAGCGGAGCACATACTCTACCCAGAGCGGCCGCGGGGATGCGGACCAGCGCACGCTCAGGTGGCCGCCGAGCGGTGGTATCTTGGACATGGGCTCGTCGAGGCCGTCGGCCCCTCGCTGATCGCCGCGCGTGAAGGTGAGGCTCCCGCGCAGCCGCAGCGGCCCGAACGTCCGTGCCACTTCGGCCTCGATGCCCCGGATGTGGGCGGTACCGACGTTCTCCCCGAGGAAGACCCGTTCGCCGCTGAAGAGCGTATCACCGCGGAACGTGCCCGGCACGCGGTCGATGAAGTCCGTGATGCGGGTGGTGTACGCCGTCACGTCGAAGGCGAGCTGCCGTCCGGCGTAACGCACGCTCACCTCTCCGCTGACGGACCGCTCGGGCCCCGCGTCGGGATTGGGGAGCGAGATGCCGCCTGGGACGGGACCGGTCCGGGTGAGATCGTAGAGGTTCGGTGCTCGGAACCCCTGCGCCAGTCGAGCGGCCAGTCGCCAGTCCCCGCTCGGCGTCACCACCAGGCCGAGTTGGCCGGTGAGGTCGGCACTGCTGTTCGCGACGGCACCCCCGAACTCGGTGCCGACGTCGGCGGCGTTCCGAAACCGGGTCCAGCGTCCGCCGAGGGAGAGGTTCACGGCACCACTCACCGGAGCAACGGCGGCCACGAAGGCGCCGAAGCGGTCGGCGGTGGCGCCGTCAGGGAACTGGCCGGTGGGAATCATGCCGCCGGCGACAGTCAGCTCAAGTGGAGTCTGCATTCCGCTGACGAGATCTTCCACGTAGCCATAGCTATCGAGCGCGTCATGGTACCCCTCGGCCCCCCAAGTGAGCGTGAGCGGCCGCCCGGCGACGCTTGCCGCGCTCGAGCCCACGACGCTCACGCCCGGTGTGTACACGTTGTCCCGCCAGTGGGTGCGCAGCGTATCGGGCTGGCCGCCTCCATCGAGTTGTCTGCGGTACCGTCCTTCTCGCTGCATGGCGAGGCTAACGGTGGTTTCGAGCCGCGCCAGCAGCGGGGAAGACGAGGTCACGGTGTGACGGACGTACACGAGCTGCCGGCTCTGCGGATTGAACACGTGCTCGGCGTCCGGTCCCGGTGTCGGAGCGCGGAAGGAGACGTAGCGATCGTAGCGAGGCACGTCGTGCAGGGCGAAGTGCTGGGCGACCGCCGTCACCGTGTGGCGGCGGCCGAGCCAGAGGTGCACCTCACCGTCGATCCCGTCAGCACAGAACCCGGTTGGATCCTGGGGTCCGAGGTTCCCGCCGGCGCGGAGGTCGTCGACCGAGGCAACCGTGCCGCCCAGGCTCAGGCTCCACCCTTCGCGTTGGGTCCCGACCGAGAAGCGGGCGCGGTACGATCGGTCGGCGGACGAGGCTCCACCCGCCACACGCAGACTCTGGTGGTCGTTGTGTGGGTGGGGAGTGGTGATGACATTGACCACGCCGCCCTGTGCGTCGGAGCCGTAGAGCACGGAGGCGGGACCTCGAATGATCTCGATGCGCTGGACGGTTTCCGGATCGATCGTGGCCAGGTACTGTCCGGGCCCGTCGCGGTAGGTGCCGTTGTTCATCGGCACACCGTTGACGAGCAGGAGAACCTGGTTACCCACCATGCCGCGTAGGATCACGGAGCCTTGGCCGGCCGACGTCTGCTGAACGTGGACGCCCGTGACGTCTCGCAGGAGATTAGCCGTGACCGAGGCCGAGGCCCGTTGCACCGGTCCCGGTGTGGTGAGCGAGAGAGCGAGGGGTTGGTCGATACGCCGACCTTCGGCGGAGCGGGTGCCTGACACAACGAACTCTTCCAGGAGCACCGTGTCACGCACGGTGGACGTGTCCTGCTGGTGCGCCAGGGCGATCGCGGAGGCTGCGAGCAGTGTTGGTGCGAGCATATTGCGATCGCAATCTAGTCAGTTGATGCATCGTGAGCGCCTATGATACCTTTGCGGCAGCGGAAGGTTGCGACGAGCGCAGACTGACGACCGGAGGGATGCGATGTTCACGGCGAGGGGATGGTTGGCTTTGCTGCTCACGGTGACCGTGACAGCAGCCTGCGGCGGCAAACAGGCAGCAGGTGATGCGGTGCTGCAGGGCGGGGCGCCGGAGCTCACCCTGGTGGTGCAGAACTTCAATTTCAACGATGCCACGGTGTACGCCGTTGGGGCGGGTCGGCGCGAGCAACTGGGGCGCGTGCCGGGCAACGGCGAAGAGCGTTTCACTTTTCGATGGACGAGCCCCGACATCCGGGTGGTGGTGGATTTCCTCTCGGGTGGGGAACAGACCACGGAGTCCATGCCGGTGGCGGCTGGAGATGTGCTGGAACTCGTGATCGAGCAGTCGCGCGTGTGCCAATTGCGCCGGATCCGGTAGAGCGGTCGGCACCGCCGCCGCCGGGTTGCGTCTGCGCCGGTCCGTGGCGATGTTTTGTTGCGCGCGCCGCTAGCTCAATTGGCAGAGCAACTGACTCTTAATCAGTAGGTTGTAGGTTCGATTCCTACGCGGCGCATGACGGTAAGCGTGGTCTCTCGAACAACTTCTCTCTTTTTGACGGCTGCTCTTCCGAGCGGCCGTCACTGCGTTGGGGCCCCAAATGGGACCCCAGACTCCCCGTGTCTCGCGCTTCCTCGCAGGAACTCACATCTTCTCAGATCAATGACGACATTTCCGCCAGCTCTAAACTACCGAGGCATGTCTGAACCCGGCCCGCTCTCTCCACAGCTGTGGCAGCGAGTCTTCGTGCCCGTGTCCGCGAGTCGGCCGCCGCAATCATCCTCATCTCACAGTTCACGCTCGGCTCGGCGTGCTCCCAGCGGACACATCGTATCCGGTGTCGGCCGCGGCGCTATTCACGGAGAGGGATGGATCGTGGGCCATGTGTTGCGAGCGGGCGTCGCGCTGGTGGCGGCGATGGTGCTGGCCGGTTGCGGCCAGGACGAGGAAGCGGCGCCGCGGCCCCAAGCGCCGGAGGGCGCGGTGGCTGGTGATTTTGCCGTTGTTCCTTGCATTCATGTGGCGCGCGAGGTGGAATACGCGACCGAGTGCGGCACGCTGATCGTCCCGGAAAACCGGTATGACGAGAGCTCCCGCCTGATCGCCCTACCCGTCAAACGCATCCGCGCCTCGGGCGATGCGCCGGCTGAACCGATCTTTCACCTCACCGGCGGGCCGGGCATGTCGAACATGGGCTACAGCCGGGTGGAGTGGTATCACGAGAACCACGACGTTGTAATGGTTGGATTTCGCGGTGTAGATGGAACGGTCTATCTCAGCTGTCCGGAAGTGACCGAGGCGATCGGCTCCGGTCTGGCGCTGATGAGTCGCGAAAGCATGGCGGCCCAGAGCGAGGCCTATGCCGCCTGTGCCAAGCGTCTGACCGCAGAGAGCGTCGATCTGGACGGCTACACGCTCCTGGAGGTCGTAGATGATGTGGAGGCCGCACGTCAGGCATTGGGCTACACGCGCATCAACCTGGAAAGCAGCAGCTATGGCACGCGCCTCGCTCAGATCTACACCTGGCGCTATCCGGATCGGGTCCACCGCAATGCGATGGTGGCGGTCAACCCGCCGGGCCGCTTCTGGTGGGACGCAGCGATCCTGGAAGAGCAGATTCTGCGCTACTCGGCCCTGTGTGCCGAAAATGAGTACTGCTCTTCGCGCACGAACGATCTCGCCACCTCTATCCAGGCGGCGCTGGACAACATGCCGGAACGCTGGCTGCTCTTTTCGGTCGATCGCGACGCGGTGCTCTTCGCCACCTTCATGAGTCTTTACTCCACCAGTGGCGCAGCGTCCACGTTCGAGGTTTGGCTCGCCGCCGCTGAGGGAGACTACAGTGGCATGGCGCTGGTCTCCGCCATGCTGAGGTTCATGCTGCCGACCAACTTCGCCTGGGGCGACAACGCTTCGAAAGCCCTCAGCGCAGACTACGATTTCGATCCGGCGGCCGACTATGTCGCCGAGGTCACGCCCGGCCCCCATCTCATCGGTTCGCCGGGCTCGTCCATGGGCTGGGCCGCGGCGGCCCTCTGGCCGGCCAACAAGATCCCCGCTGCGTACCGCACGGCGCAACCCTCATCGGTTGAGACCCTGATGCTCAGCGGCACGGTGGACGTCTCCACCCCGGCACAGAACGCCCGCGACCAGCTACTGCCCCTGCTGGAGAACGGCGAACAGGTCGTGCTTTCCGAGTTCGCCCATACCGGGGATCTCTTTTATCTCCAGCCCGGTGCGACGCGGCATCTGCTGACGACATTCTATGCTACCGGGGAAGTGGACGCCTCGCTCTACCAGCCGAACAGGGTGAACTTCAAGCCAGACTGGGGCTTCCCGCTTATCGCGAAGCTCGTGTTGGGCGGTGCGGCACTAGCGCTGATCATCGCCTTCATCCTGCTTCGTTTCATCTTTGGGCTGGTGAGGTGGTCGTTGAAGCGGCGCTAGCCGAAACGCCGCGCCGCAAGTCTCAGTCCTAGGGGTACTTCCGGCTGAGGTGATTGCGGCATCCGTGGAGGTCCCGTATCTGGCGAAGGGCGATGCGGTCGCCGTCGAGGCAGTGGGGACTCTACCGACTCCGTCCGCGTGTCTGGAGACCAATCTCCTCTCAATTGTCAGTGTTAAATCACTCGCGGAGGGACTCCTAATCAGTAGGTTGTAGGTTCGATTCCTACGCGGCGCATCTCTTGTCGGGGGTTCAGTTCTCCTTCGACTCAACTGAGTCGTCTCGAGGGGGCTGAAGGGCTAGAATCCAACCCCTTTGGTGTTCAAGCGAATCCGCAAGAGATACCTGTCCGACGTGACATAGAGGGTGGAGCCGTCGTCTCCGAAGGTGCAGTTCGACGTGCGTTCCGTCGTCACCAAGGAGCCCAAATGCGTCCCGTCGGTCGCGATAACGAATACGCCGCCAAGGTCGCGCGCGACATAGACGTTGCCCCGTTGGTCCACGGCCATACCGTCACCCCAGGAATCGAAGAAGACGCGACCGCTCGCCAGGCGCCCATCGTCCTCCAGGTCGTACGCCATGATGACCGGCTGGTCTGGGTCGGAGTTGGCGACGTACAGAGTCTTCTCGTCCGGCGACAACGCGATCCCGTTCGGCCGGGACAGATCGTCGATCAGTGACGTTACGGATCCATCCGCCGCCAACCGATACACGCCGTGCACGGCGAGTTCCTTGGCCGGGTCGTCAACACCCCGCTCCAGGCCGTACGGTGGATCGGTGAAGTACACATCCCCGTTGCTCCGGATGGCCACGTCGTTCGGTGAATTGTACCGTTTCCCGTCGAACCGGTCGGTCAACGTCGAGAAGATCGGCTCCGGCGCATTCAGCGGCGTCTCGAGCCGAGCGATGCGTCGATCTCCATGCTGGGCCAGAATGAGCCGACCATCCGCATCCAGAGCCAGACCGTTCGACCCACTCTCGCCACCGCGTTCCATTTCCCCGGTGTATCCCGATGGAGTGAGCCAGACGGACGCCTCGGCGCCCGCGGTCCAACGATAGATCGCATTGCTGGGAATATCCGAGTACAACACCGACTGCAGGCTCGGAACCCAGACCGGTCCCTCGGTCCATTCGTGTCCGTCCGCCAGTATGTCGAACACGGCATTCGATGGCACGATGACATCCAAACCCGGGTCCAGCCGTTCGACGTGTCCGATCGTGCGAGGCTGACCGTCGTCCACGGTATCGGTCGCCGGATCCTTGGGCCCGCAAGACGCGATGGCGATAACGAAGAACACCATCACCCACGGCGCATGGACTACACTGCATTTCATCATCAACGACCTCCGTGACATCCTAGATGACCGGCATCCCGCCGTAATGGCGCCGACGGCCGTCGTCTTCCGTGGTCCCACGTGGAGCCAGCATGGGTTCGCTGCACACGGAGCTTGGCTCCAAACGACAGGGCAACGATGCCGGGCTCGTCGGTCCAAGAGCAAGAGAGTGTTCTGATGCCCGCGCGGCCACCGTCCTGCCGGGCAGCGCGGCGGAACGAGGGAAGCCGAACCCGGCGATTTCTTGGGAGAAGGTCAAGCCTGCTATCTTTGCCGGTGCCACAGTCTACCAACCTGCGAAAGGCGTGAGCGATGCAAATCGGCCTCGTCGGTCTTGGGAAGATGGGCCTATCCATGGTTCAGCGCCTCACCCGCGGCGGCCATGACGTGGTCGGCTTCGACCTCGCCGCGGACGCAATCGCACGCTGCGCCGAATCGGGCGGTACGCCAGCGCTGAGCCTCGATGTGCTCGTCGATCGCCTTCGGACTCCGCGCATTGTCTGGGTCATGCTGCCGGCCGGAGCGCCGACCGCCGAGACGATTCGCGCGCTCTCGCGGCTGCTGCAGGCGAACGATGTCATTGTCGACGGCGGCAACAGTTACTATCGGGAAGCGGCGCTTCGATCGAGCGAACTTGCCGCCCTCGGCATTCGTTTCCTCGATGTCGGGACGAGCGGGGGCGTGCGGGGTGGTACCGACGGATTCAGCATGATGGTCGGTGGAGCGGAGGAAACCGTCGAGAATCTGAAACCAATCTTCGCAACGTTGGCTCCCGCGCCCGATCGCGGATGGGGACGCGTCGGACCGGTTGGTGCGGGGCACTTCGTCAAGATGGTGCACAACGGCATCGAGTACGGTGCGATGCAAGCGTTCGCCGAAGGGTTTGCGATTCTCGAAGCAAAGGGCGATTTCGGTCTCGATCTCGAGCAGGTGTCGCGCATCTGGCAACACGGCAGTGTCGTGCGCTCGTGGTTGCTCGATCTCGTTGCCGAGACGCTCGCCGACGCTGCACAGCTCAAGAGCATCGCGCCCGTGGTCGCCGATTCCGGCGAGGGACGGTGGACCGTGCAGGAGGCCATCGCGTTGGGCGTGTCGGCGCCGGTGATCACGCTGTCGTTGCTCACGCGGCTCAAGTCTCGCGATGAGGGGGGCTTCAGCGAGCGGCTCTTGGCTGCATTGCGCCACCGTTTCGGGGGGCACGCCGTCGAGCAGGCTGACCGGCGAGATGAGTGATGCCCAGCTCGTAGGGGCGGCACTCGCAGGGATCGCCCTGCTGCTGTTCCTGATTGTCCGCGTCAAGCTTCACGCTTTCGTAGCACTGCTGATCGGCAGCCTGGTGATTGGCGTGGCCGCGGGTATGCCGTTCGAGGAGGTCCTGGACGCGATCACCACCGGCGTGGGGAGCACGCTGGCGGCCATTGCCGTGCTCGTCGGGCTTGGCGCGATGTTTGGCCAGATGCTCGAAGTGTCAGGCGGCGCCGAAGCCTTGGCCGATGCGCTTCTCAACCGCTTCGGCGAGCGCAACGCGCAGTGGTCGCTGCTCGCCGTTGGGTTCGTGATTGCGATTCCCGTGTTTTTCGACGTCGCGTTCATCATTCTCATCTCGCTCGTGTACGGGCTAACGGAGAGAACCCACCGTCCCATTGTCTCCTACGCGCTGCCATTGCTGGCGGGTCTTGCGGTGACGCATGCGTTCATCCCGCCGACACCCGGGCCGATCGCGGTTGCCGGCCTGCTCGGCGCGGATCTTGGCTGGGTGATGCTCCTGGGCGTCGTGGTGGGACTGCCGGCCGCCGTCATTGCCGGTCCGGTGTACGCCCAACTCATCGCGAAGCGAGTGCCGGCAATGGTTCCCGAGTACATGCACGCTGCCAAGCCGAAGCAGGCGCGAAAGCCGCCGCGGGTGTCGCTGGTTGTCGCGCTGATCGGCATTCCCCTCGTCTTGATCATCGGCAATTCGGTCGCAAGCACGATGCTGGCCGATGACCACGCGCTCAGAATCGGGCTCGGCTTCGTTGGTCATCCGATGATGGCGTTGCTCATCACGACGCTACTCTGTTTTTGGCTGCTTGGAACGCGAGCAGGGTACTCGCCGCAGGAGGTTCAGGAGATCGCAACGAAGGCACTCGAACCCGCCGGCATCATCATTCTCGTCACCAGCGCTGGCGGGGTGCTCAAGCAGGTGCTCATCGACTCAGGCGTCGGTGATGTGTTCGCAGACGCGCTGATGGCGACGAACTTGCCGCCTCTCATCTTGGCATTCCTCACTGCCGCCGCCGTGCGACTCATGCAGGGCTCGGCCACCGTTGCTATGTTGACGGCCGCCGGTCTGGTGGCCGCATTACTGGGCGACGTGGGATTCTCCGAGCCGATGCTCGCGTTACTGGTGCTTGCGATTGCGGCCGGGGCGACGATCGCTTCTCATGTCAACGACTCGGGCTTCTGGCTCGTCAATCGCTACCTCGGCCTCACCGTGCCCGATACCCTCAAGACGTGGACGGTGACGACCTGCATCATCGCCTTCGTATCGATCACGCTCATCCTCATCGCCAGTTCGTTTGTCGGCTGACGTATGGTCATCCTCGTCATGGGGGTCAGCGGTTCGGGCAAGAGCACCGTGGGAAGGGCGTTGGCCAGAACGGTCAACGGTCACTTTCACGATGCCGACGATTATCACTCGGCGGCGAACGTTGCAAAGATGCGCGGAGGCGAGCCGTTGACCGATGAGGATCGCGAGGCCTGGCTCCGCGCGCTCCGGGCGAGCATCGACGCGTGGTTACTCGAAGATGGCACATTCGTGCTGGCGTGTTCCGCGTTAACGGCCTGGATCCGTGACGTGCTCGGTGCCGACCGGAAGGGCGTGCGCCTCGTCTATCTGAACGGCCCCAAAGAGCTGATTGCCGCGCGGATGCGGGATCGCGAGCATTTCATGCCCGCTGGCCTGCTCGATAGCCAGTTCGCGCTGCTCGAGCCGCCCGAGCGTGCGTTGGATCTGGATATCAGCCAGACCCCCGAGGAACTGGTGACGAGAATAATCAGCGAACTGCAAGTGACCTGACGTCGATCGCAGCGGCATCGATCGAGAGGCTCGAGTCTCCGCGGGGCAACTCCCTACGTCACATCGGCTGCAGGATAGCTCATTCTCGGTTCACATCGGCGCGCCACATCGGGGTTCAACGCGATCCGCTCCCGCGGGTGTCGGACGATCCCCCTGCTGAACGTATTCCTTATGTTGCCAGGAGGGTCCAAGCGCAAGATCAGCAGTGCTTCCACGTCCTCGAACAGCTGACTCGTTTTTCGCAAACCGGGCGACACTTCGAGGTCATCGTCGGGGCCGCTCAGAACGCCACATCGGATTCGAGGCGATCTTCCACTCCACCCGAGTCTCTCCGGCCTCCCGGCGAAGAACTTGACCATGACTGGAAGGGTGCCGCCCATGAGCGTGGCGGGGATGACCAGGACTGTGAAGCAGAGAACGAATCGCAGCAGGCTGATCTGGTAGTAGCTGAGCCCGAACCGCTGAGCGACGGCGACGTAGAGCGCAGTCACCCCGAGGAAGAGCAGGGGCATCAGAAAGCCGAAGAGGCCGATACCTGCTTCGAGGCTCGCATAGATGAGTAGTGGGTTCGTGCCTTTGTCTACCACTCGTCCAAAGTAGAAACCGCCCAAAGCCAGCCCGGCAAAGAACGACGCCAGAATCGTGCTCGATGCAAAGGCGGTGACGCCGAATACCAGGGTGAGCATCCGCATCCAAACGACTTCGTAAACCAGGCCACACGCTCCCGAGAGGAAGAACAAGGCGAGGATGACTCGTCGCACACTTGCCTGTTCTGAACGACTAGGCATGGTATCTGCCGCCCTTGAGGACTTCGCCGCGGGTCATAGCACGATCAACGAGGTTCGACATGTAATGTGCGTTCTCCTGAAGATCCACCGCCGCCGCCGCTCGCAGTCCTCGGCACGTGGGGGTCACGATCCCACTGCTGTGTGGCTCACGCTCGATGGTGGAGCGTTCGGCAAGGATTGTCGAAGGGCGCAACAAAGGACTGGACACCGCCGCCCACATCCCCGGCATGCATCTGCAACGATAGGACTTGGGACCTCGCCCAGCCAGTGGACCGAGCGCAACATGGGCGCGTTGAGCGTGTGACCGCCATCACGGGCCGAATGCCGACAATTGTGTATGTAATTTGGTTAGCTTGGCAGGCCCGCGCGCCCTGCCTTGGGTGGGTGGCTTCATCGAGCGGAGGTGGAACCTGCGAATCTGGAGTGCGTGCAAAGTGCTGAGTGTCGGTGCCGCATTCTCGATGCTCGCCTGCGGGGGTGATCCAGCCGGTTCGCTCACGCCCCCGATTGTGCCGCCAGGTGGTGACGCCACGTTCGCCACCGGGGTGCAGCCGATCCTCACACGCAATTGTGCCTTCTCAGGCTGCCACGCCGGTGCGACGCCGCAGGAGGGGATGAACCTGAGCGCGGGACAGGCGTACGGGAGCCTGGTCAGCGTGACGTCACGGCAGGTGCCGCGGCTGCTCCGGATCTCGCCGGCGAATCCGGACTCGAGCTACGTAGTGCTCAAGCTCGAAGGCGCGGCAGGCACGGTTGGTGGGGTGGGGACCCGGATGCCCCTTGGCGGCGAGCTGACGAGCGTCGAGATCGCCACGATCCGCACGTGGGTGAGCTCGGGCGCGGCCAACAACTGATGCCTACTTGGATCTCGAACTCGAAAGTCGAGAGTTGCCGATGGACGTCTCGAAATGCACCGACTGGAGCGCGGGACATCGCGCAACCGGCTGGGTAATCGCCTGTGCGAGCCTATTGCTCGTGCTGGCCATGCCTGCCGAGGCGCACGGTCAGACTCGCCAGGGGTTCTGGGCATCAGGGGGGCTCGGCATGGGATTCGGCGCTGCCCGCTGTGCCGTGTGCCGCGGCAGCCGCGACGCCGGCCTGGCGGCTTCGCTTGGTGCCGGCGCCAGCCTCGGTCAGGCGTTCGCACTCGGCGTGGACGGCAACGGCTGGAGCTCCGACGAAGGCGCCGTCGGCCTGTCCATCGGCACGGTGAATGCGCTCATGCTCTGGTATCCCAGTGCCCGGACGCCATGGTTCTTCAGCTTTGGCTCGGGCGTGTTCCTGTACCGTGCCGACGACGACGACCCGGACGTTCCCGCGATCACCGCCGCGAGCCTGGGTATCCGGGCCGGGGTGGGCTATGACGTCTCGATTGCCGACAAGCTGGCCGTTACTCCGTATTTCAACTTCATCGCCTCCGTTGCCGCAGACCTCGAAGCAGCAGGGGAGAGCCTAACAGGAGCTCGACTCACGCTGATCCAGTTCGGCGTGGGCTTGACCTACCGATGACGCGGCCGCACGAGCCACCGCGCGTGACAACGAGGTCTTTCAGGAGGTCCCCTATGGTTCACAGGCTACGGACGCATGCCCGCCACGGCGCCCTGCTGGCTGGCATCCTGCTGGCGGGGGTCACGTGTGGCGACTCCCCGTTCGTCGGGCCCGACGATGCACCGGACGGGGTGAGTCGGGCATTCAGCATCTGGGCGCCCGGCGCCAACGACACGTGCACGCCGGAGATCCACGATCGGTATGCCGTAGTCGGGCCCGACCGCAAGCTGTACCCCACGTGGCACCCACCCGTCGATCCCGAGACGGGGTGCACGTTCGGGCACGAGCACGGTCGCGATCCTCGCGGGTCCGATCTCTACTCGGACGCCGGCCCCATCCCGTTCGGATATGCCAACGAAGTTGGCGACCTGTTTGCGCCGCATGTCGGCTACAAGGTCGAATGGGAGAATGACGTACCGATGTCCGTGGGCTTCGGCGATGTCGGGAAAGCGCTCTTCAAGGTGAGCTGCGACGTCTTGGTCGAACTGCACCAGGGTTCGGTGGGGAGCGGGGCCTTCGTGAATCCCAATCACGAGATGCAGTATCACGCCCGCTGTACCGACGGCACCGATTTGCATCTCGCCATCATCACCGTGATCGGCAATGCAGGAGAGTTCCGGCGTTCCTGCGCCAGCGACGTGGCCATCGTGGTGAGTGATCTCGACGGGCCGGACGGCGGCGGCCGCCGACTCATTCCCGATCGCACTTGCGTGGAGCGGCACATCCTCGTGCCGGACGGTGAGAACTCGAGCTTCGGTGCTGGCCTACGGGAGAGCTGGCAGTTTTCCCAGAGCATCCGAAGTGCCGACGGGCAAACGTTGGCCAGCATTGGCCCGTACTTCAACGTGTTCAACCCCAGCCGCTACTACGATCCGGCGAGTCCCGACCTGATTGGTCGTCCCATCGATCTGTGTTACGAAGTGATGCCCGACGGGCGACGGGCGCGGGGCGGGCTGTGCGACGAGTCGACGGCCAATGGCACGATCACGGGGATCACGTTCGACGATCCCCGGTCGGCCTTCGACGGTGCGCGGCGTGACGTGGACATCAACTCGATCCGCCTCAGGAACGCCGAGGGCCCACAGATCTGGTACACCGACGCCTATGGCAAGAATGGCCGGACGGAGTCTTTCCCGGGCTCGATTCGGCAGGTGATCGCCAAGCTCAACAACGAGGGGCTCACGCCCTCGGGTCCGAGCATCGGGCGAGACCGCGATTACGGCGGGCACGGAGTGCACCCACCAAACTGACGGTGGGCTGTCGATCCAGTCGGATGCAACGAGGGCCGCCCCACCAGGGCGGCCCTCGCCTCATCCTGTTGCGGCTGCGATCAGCCTTCCACCACGATCAGGAATCTCGATGGTGCCCAGAACCCTTCGGGTGCGCCGATCTTGAGGCTGCCCCGCACGCGGCCTTTCTCGTCCAGAGGCTCGAGCAGGTACGTGGCGTCCTGTAGGGAGGCGATCGTGTAGCTCTTCTGCGGGTCCGGCAGGAGGATCTCGGTCACGTCCCACTTGTCGATGGGCGTGAAGTCCTCCGTCTTGAGTGACCGGGCCGGCACGAGCGTCTCTCCCGCCTTACCGAAGATGAACAGAATTCTGGATCCGCCCTTCTTCTCGATGATACCGCGTTCGATGAGCTCGTCCTTGGTCCCGACCACGTAGTACACCGTGCTGGTCGCTGTCCGCAGCGTGTCCACCTCGGCCGAGAGCGTGTCGATGCTCGCCGCTAGCATCACGTTCTCCGTCTCGAGCGTCTGCATCTGTTCGGTCAGCATGGCGATTGTCGTACGCTGGGCCTCGAGCATCTGCTCGTAGTTGGTGACCGTCTCCTCGAGCGTCGTGCGCAGGCTGTCGGAGACCCTGGTGAGACCGCGGATACGGCGCCGCGAGTCGTCCAGCCTGGACTGCGTCTCGCCCAACCGCGTGTTGAGCGCGCGGATCTTGGCCAGGACGGTGTCGCGCGAAGCCTGGATCGGCGACTCCGCCTGTGCGAGCTGCACGCCTTCGAGCTGTACGTCGGCGACCTCGGCATTGATGTCGCTCATCAGCTTGGCGATGCCAGCGACCTCCTGCACGAGGCTGTCGCGCTGAGCCGCGACGCCCTCGAGCTCGGCGAGGCGTGTCCGCGTTTCCTGGGATGAGCCGCAGGCGACTGCGGCCAGGGCGAAGCCGAGCCACGCCACTCGCGTTCCGACATGGTTAGTATGCATGACTACCTCCATCTCCGTTCAGGCATTGCAGTACCCCTCGGGGCCCCGTGGGTTCGGCGCGACTCCGGACTGATGCCAACCATGGCACAGACAACCTGCCGCCGTGAACGCCCCGCCGGAAGGTGGGTTGGTCAGCTCGGAATCATCCGAGCCACGATCGCCGTGACATTATCGGTGCCGCCGCGGTCCAGCGCTTCATCGACGAGCTGGTTGCAGGCAGCCTCGGACTTCTTCGATTGCTTCAGGATTGCGGCGATATTCTCGTCGGCGACGTGCTTGGTGAGACCGTCCGTGCAGAGCAGCAGGATGTCGCCAAGCTGAAGATCGAGCACGCCGATGGACGGCGTATATTCGCTGCCGATCGCGCCCGACAGGACGTGGTTGAGACCGGCTTTCTGTGCCTGCTCCTCGGTCATTACGCCCTCGTCCACCATCAGCTCGCCCATCGTCTGGTCCTGAGTGAACTGACGCAGCCGACCGGCGCGGTAGTGATACCCTCGGCTGTCACCCACGTGCACGATGTACGCGCGCTCCCCGACGAGGATGGCCATCGTGAGGGTGGTGGCGGGCCCGCGTCCCTTGGGCGCGTACTCCTTCACCCGCTGGTCTGCCCGAGCGACCGCACGCTCGAGCTGCTCGATGAACTCCTGTTCGGCCTCGACTGCGGTGCTGTAGAAGCAGCTGGTGGCCAACCCGATGTATTCGGTCAGTGCTCTGACGGCTTCCCCGCTGGCCAGGTGGCCGCCCGCCACCCCGCCGACTCCGTCGGCGACCACGAAAAGGTGGGCCATGGCGCGATGCGATCCCTCGAGTGCCGGCGCACCCTGCAAGTTCGTGTGGCGCAACTCCAGCGACCTGCTGAGCGTGCCCACCAGAAAATGGTCTTCGTTGGCCGGCCGCACATTGCCGATGTGCGAGAAGCCGAACGCGTCGACCATCTTGAAAGATTGGGGGGAATTCCCGAGGGCCGTCATTCGGGTCGCTCTCCTATCACTGCACCCGCGAGCCACTGAAACGCCTCTTCCACACCCTCTCCCGTCTTGGCGCTGGTCGTGAGGGCATGCCACAGGGTCGGGTCCAGTTCCGCCAACCGTTCGTCGCCGACCTGCCAGGTATCGACGAGGTCGACCTTGTTGACCGCGCATACGGACGGCACGATGCCGAGCGCCTTGTCGGCAATGGCCCGGAGCTCGAAGACCTGATCGAATGTCCGAACGCGCGTGCCGTCAGCGACGTAGATGATCCCGGAGGCCCCCCGTAGGTAGCTCGTCTGGATTTCCTGGGTCCCATCGCGTCCCTCGATGTCCCACAACAGGAGGTTCACCGTCGTGCCGCCCAGCTGAACCGGTTTCCGGTCGATCTTGACCCCGACGGTCGAATGGTACTTCTCCGAGAACTTGGAATGCACGAATTGGCGCACGAGGCTCGTCTTGCCGGTGCCGAACACGCCCACCATGCAGATCTTCTTCTGGATCATTCCAACCCGCCTCGAGTCATGGTGGTCGGCGCGAGCCCGACCTCGAACGACACACTGCGGTTCAGGCGGCCCGCTTCAGCAGGGTCCCCACCGACGATTGGCCTGCTGGATGCCACGCCCACGGCTTCCATGGCCTCGGTCGCGACGCCTCGAGTGGTCAGGGCCCGTCCCACCGCTTCGGCACGATCGCGGCTCAACTGCTGGTTTGTCTCAGTGGCGCCGTTCGAGTCGGTACGACCCACGATACGGAGCGTGGCCCGGTACCCGAGTTCGGCCGCCTCGGCCTCGAGCCGCGCGAATGCCGTCGCGATCCCCGAGACGGGTGAGTCGGCCTCGGGGGGCAGGGCGGAGCTTCCCATCGCAAACTGGATCTGTCGGTCCTCGATCTGCCGTCGAAGCCGCACGATGGCATCGGGAAAGAGCGGAGTGACACCCCTCGCGTCGATAGCGGTCACTCCGGGGATCGTGGCGGCCATGGCCCGCGCCACCCAGGAGGCCGGGGCCGATCCGGTCGCCACGAGCGTATCGCCTGCGAGCGCCAGGGTGATGCTGGCTGGTGTCCCCAGCCGCGCGGTCGCCCGAGCCACCACCATCCGCGGGTCGAGCGAGACAAAGGGCTCCCAGTCGAACTCGACGCGCCTCGTGTCGATCCCTGCCTGGGCCAGTACCTCGCCCGCGTCGGCGGCGGCCGGATCGCGGAGCCCTGCTATGCGCGAGTGGCGCAGCCCGCGATCGGTGTCCAAGACCACGATGCCGGGCTCCTGCGCGAGCACGTCGACGGCCGTGCGCCAGCGCCACGTGGACCACGCGAACCAAGCGGCGAGCAGTAGTACAGTGAGGCCGGCCAACCCCCACGCCACGCGGGGTCCCCAGCGAGTCCCTTCCCGGCGATCGGTGGCGACAACCGTCTCCAGCCGCTCCTCGAGCAGCGGCAGGGCCGCCGCGAATGGCGCGGCGTCGCCATCGAACTGCTTGAGAGGATCGCCGAACTCGAAATGGACCGTCTCGAGTGTCACCTGCATGCGCTCCAGGAGATCGTCTGGCGGCTGACCGCGGACCTTGGCCGCAAGGACCGCACGCGGTCCCTGCTCGACCAGAATCGTGAACTCGTCGACCTGGAAGGTCCGCAAGCCGCCCTGCTCGCGACTCTGGAACGAGTCACGCGCGAAATCCCGGATCGCGGTCATCATGCTGGATACGAGGTCGGCATCCGTGGTCTCGAGATCGGGTGCCGCAGCATGCGCCAGGAGGATCCCGGTCTCGGCGTGGACGAGCAGCACTTGCTCCACCCGGTAGAGGAGCGCGTGGCGGATCACGATTTGCGCATAGGGCAGGCCCGTCCGCCACGCCTCGATCCGCCAGCGGACGCCCTGCGGTGATAGACTGTGCTCGATGGCCTGGTTGATCGCGGTGACGATCCCGGCCATCGTGTCGGCGATCGATTTCCGGATGGCCGGGCCGATGATCGGGTAGATGGCGCTGGCGATCTTCTCGGGGCGTCGCCGCACCGACTCCTGGATCGCACCCTCTATGGTCGGTGCCAGTGACCGCGCGAGCTTCTCGTCCCGCGCGGCGCGCAGCGCGATGGCCTCGGGCAGATGCTCCGCGATTTGCTCCGTGGTGAGCCCGGCCTCCTCGAGCTGACGGCGCAGGTCCTCCAGGTCACGGCGCTCCGGCCCCACCAGGAGATCACGCAGCGTGTCGAACGCGTGCGGCGACTCCGTCATTCCCGACGGCAAGTGGTCACTCACGGCCGTGCTACCCCTCCGGAGGCGCCTGTAGGTCTTCGGACAGCCGCACCGCCATGTCCGAGAACAGCCCCACCAACGACGCGAGGTCGGCTTTTTCCGCACGGAGCTCCTGCACCACGCGGTCCAGCCGCGCCGACAGTGCGGCCACCTCCGCCGCCACCGACTGGGTGTGCCCCAGGAGTTGGCCGCGGAGGTCGGCGTCGGCGGCGCTGGTGGCCTCGTCGAGCTTACCGAGACGCTTGTCCACGTTCTTGAGTCCCCGCGTCACATCGTGCGTGAGCGACTTGAGATCGTCGGCCCGCTTGGCGCGCTCAGTTTTGAGGGTCTCGGCGAGCGCCTGAAGCTCCTTCTGGACGGAAGCCTCGAGGCTCCGCGTCTGCTTGTCGAGGTCGGTCCGCAGTGCTGCCCGTTCGCGGTGGAGCCGCTCCTCGATCCGCGCGATACGCGACTCGACGGCCCGCATGTGGCCGCCGAACAGGATGTCGCGGACGCGGTCGAGGCTCTCCGGCGTCTCGGCCGTCGTCGCTGGAGCATCCGCACCCGACGGTTTCTTCCGTTTGTTCTTGGCCTGACCCATGACACCTCGATCGGTACGGAACTCTGGTCCGGAGGTCCGGGGAGTATGCTGCCCGCTCTGGAGGGGGTCAAGCGCACAGGTTCCGACAACGCCGCCACTCTGGAGAGGCGGCGTATCGGGTGGGCGCGGGGATCGCTGGCTGGCCGACCTAGAAGTTGTACTCCAGCCCCGCGGTCCAGGCCAGCGACGGACGGAGACCGCCGGTGTTGAGGGGGAACAGGGCGTTGGCAATGATCCGTAGGCCGGTACTGGTCACGAACTTCATCCCCACCGAGCCGTTGATGATGTCGTCCCGTCGGTTGGGGATGTTGGTCAAGTCGATCGTGCGGCGGAACGGCACGTCGATCGTGACCGGATCCGGCACCGTGAGTTGCGATTCACCGACCTGCAGCTCCGAGATCACCTCCACCGCCAGGGCCGCCCAATTCGAGAGCATGTGATCGAACCCCAGCGTCGCGAGCAACGCATCGTTCTGGAGGTCGCCCTCCCGATACACGTAGCCCACGTTGGCATGCGGCGCGAAGGCGCCGAACTGCGCCGACACGATCCCGAGCCCCCGCACCGACGTCCGGCCCGAGCCCAGCAGGTCCACCTCGCTGCCCGTGGCAAACCGGGCATCGCCCAGGATGGCAAACGCGGCCGTCTGCGACTGGCCCAGTCGGATCTTGAGCCGGGCGGCGACGTCACCGAGTCCGGTCGCCGATCCTTCCACGAAGCGGGACGCGCTCAGCTCGGCATTGGTGGGTGTTCCCTCGAAGAAGTGCGTCGCCTGGGGCCCGCCGAACGGGACGACCTGGGCCGCGCTCGTGCCGCGCAGCGAGGTAGAGATGATGGGGACCGCCACACTGACGTCGACCCAGTCGAGGAGCCCGTAGCTCAGCAGGAAGATCGTCGACGTCACGTCGACGTTGAGGTCGAGCGTCAAGGCGATGACGTCGTTTTCCAGCGTGGGAATGCCCATGAGCGAGCAATCCCCACCGGACACCGAATCGCAGCCCGCAAAGTCGACGTTCTGGTGTGTGAAGTTGAGTTGGATGTTGTCGAGTGGCACGCCCCGGACCGACTTGAACTTGAACACGCTCATGCTGGCGCCGACCAACACGCGGCCGCGCCCCAGGGTCTGCGCCCGTTCGGCGAAGACGGGTCCGGGCGAGGTCGAGGTCGCCACCGGTGCGCCGCCCTCGAACCGGAACGTCCGACCGCTACTGGTGGCACTGATCGGCAGGTTGGTGATGTTCGAGCCGATCGCCGTGCTCAGGAAGGAGATCAGCGTCCCGTTGCTCTCCACCGCGGAGGGAACGAAGTGGGTGCCGTGGACCTGAATGGACGTTGGATTGTTCGGGTCGGCCGTGCCGGACAGGAACAACGGGTCTCCGCCGGATCCGAAGATGAACAGCTCGTCAATCTTATCTCGCAGCCCCTGGCCCGAAGCCGGGGCGGCGACGATCGTCAGGGCGAGAAGCGCATACAGAACACGTGCCATGCTTCCTCCGGGAGGACGCCGGGAGCCGGCGCCGGGGACAAGTCTATTGGGCTCTGGGGATCAGTTGATCGACACAAGGCGCCAACCGCGGGCGCCGCGCTCGAGTTGCGCCGTGAAGGTTTCGGCAAACCGTTGGGCACGGTCAGTTCGGTATTCGTAAATGGCCTCGACGCTGGCACGTGCCGCGTCGCCGTTCACTTGGACGTCGAGCGTCCTGAACGTCGCCGAGAGGCCGTTGGCGTCGTGGAAGAGCGCGCGCCACCCACGTTCCTGGTCGGCGGACATGCCGGCGTACACGCGCTTGAGTCGTGCGATGTCGATCGACTCGATCGCGGTCCGGTACTCCTCGAGTACGCCCTCGATCTCGGATCGCGGATCGGCGACCGGGGTCGGTGCGGTCGGAGCCTCCACGGTCACCGTCGCGCTTGCGGTGGCCTCACCACTCGTGGCCGAAATGGTGACGCTGCCCGCGGCGAGACCCGTGACGAGACCCGAAGGCGTGACCGACGCGACGGTGGTATTGCTGGATTGCCAGGCCACGGCGCGGTCGGTGAGGGGTGAGCCAGCACGGTCCCGAGTGGTCGCCGTGAACTGGGAGCTGCCACCGACGACGATCGACGTTCTGGTGGGCGCGATCTCGACCGTCGCCACCCCGACCAGCGTCACCGAAACCTCTGCCGTGCCGGAGCGCGAGCCGCTTCGGGCGGTGATGCGGGCTGTCCCCGCGGAGACAGCCCGCACGACGCCGGCGGACGAGACCGAGGCCACGGCGGGCACGTCGGACGACCAACTCATTGGCGCACCGGGCATGAGCCGGCCGTTCTGGTCGATGCCGCTCGCTATGAGCTGCACGCTCGTGCCTGGGCTGAGTGATACGGTGCCCGGCGCCACGCGGATCGTGGTGAGGCGGGGAGGGGCAGGAGTAGCGGTGGCCGCAACCGTCGGTGGCGGAGGCGCCGTCACCGTCACGACGACCGAGGCGCTGGCCCGGCCGCTCCGCACGGTGACCTGGGTCGTCCCTGGGCCGGTGGCTGTCACCACCCCGTCGCCCGCCACCGACGCCACCCCGGCGTTGGCACTCACCCACTCGAGTCGGGCGGATGGAACCGCCACTCCGCCACTGTCCCGCGGCGTGGCCAAGAGCGGCGTCGTTTCGCCGAGGGCGAGGGAAGCGGACAACGGACGCACGTCCAGCGTAGAAACCGAGGACGGAGCCGGGGCGGCGGGTGGTGGTGTGGCGTTGGCTTGGCTCGTGGGACCGGATGCACTCGACCCCCGGCCCAACAGGAGCCAACCCCCGACCACGGCGGCGAGCACGAACGGCAGTGCCCAAAAAAGGGCTCGCACCCGGGACCGAGCGGTGGGTCTGGTCACCGAGGCAAACGGGGTTGCCGCTGCCCGCGCGGCGGACGCGGGTGGTGCCGGGCTCATGGGGGTGCTGAGCGGGACCGGGCTCCCGGGCGTGCGGAATTTCTCGAGCAGCTCGTTGGCCGACCCACTCCGCGCGAGCGTGAGCATGTGGGTGCGCACGATCCCACTCTGGCTGTCGGAGATGATTCCGATGGCGGCCACGGCATCCTCGATGCTCGGCCAGCGCTGCTCGGGTTCCTTGCCCAGCATGCGCATCACGGCGGTCCCGAGCTCGGGAGGACACTCGGGCCGCCGGGTGAGGATTGGAGGTGGGCTGGTATGGCAGTGATCGTACATCAAGTTGATCATCGTGCCACCCTCGAATGGCTGGCGCCCGGTGATCATCTCGTACGCCACTACGCCCAGCGAATACTGGTCGGCCGCGCCCGTGATGGGACGGCCGGCGCATTGCTCCGGACTCATGTAGGCCGGCGTGCCCACCACACCGCCCGTCATCGTGAGCGCACGCTGTTCGGCCACTTTGGCAATGCCGAAATCGGTCACCACCACCCAGCCGTCGTCGTCCAGCATGATGTTGCCCGGTTTGACGTCGCGATGCACCACGCCCTTGCGATGCGCATGTCCCAGGGCACTTCCCACCTGGTTCAGGATGGTCTGCACCACGGGGAGCGGCATCGCCCCTACCTCACGGATCACGGATTCCAGGGAGCGGCCGGGCACGTACTTCATGATGAAGTACACGATGTCCTCGCTCTCCTTGACCGCGTAGACGGGGATGATATGCGGGTGGCTCAGCGACGCTGCGGTGCGGGCCTCACGCTTGAACCGGTCCTGAATGCCTGCATCCATCAACGTGAGCGCGGGTGCCATGACCTTGATCGCCACCTTGCGGTCGAGCGCGATGTCGTGGGCCAGGAAGACCACCGACATGCCGCCCCGTCCGATCTCCCCCAAGATCTCGTACTCGCCGAGTGTGACGCTCCGCAGGGCGTCGAGGAGCCGCCGCTCACTGGTGGAGATCGTTTCGGCACTGGGCCGGCGCAACTGCGTGGTGGGCTCGCTGCTCGGATCGTAGCCCACCTGCCGTCCGCACCGCGAGCAGAACAGTGAGCCCGCCGTGACCTCGATGCTGCACGCGCTGCAGGTGCTCACGAGTCGGCCTGTTCGGGCAGGGGAGGATCCCGCCGGGTCATCAATGGTGCGACCTCATGTACGCGATCCCCGGCGCGACGGTGTGCCGCCACGCCTCTTCGACTTGAGCGGTGAAGTCGGGATCGTGCTCGCGGACCGTCTCCACGAGGCTTTCCACGAACCCGGGATAGTGCTTTGGATCGATGTTCAGGTCGCGCCTGCTATGCCGTTCGGCAACGCGGCTCAGCACGGTGGGTTCGCCGTCGGAGTGACCCGGAAAGATGAGCAGCAGCCCGATGGCGTGGCGCAGGAGGTCGTGCTGGCGGCGGAAGTCGGTGTTCGCGAACATCGGCTCCACGTCCGGGCAGTTCTTGAAGAAGTTCCGGTAGAAGCACAGAAGGAAGTCGGGCGCGGCGCAGCAGCGATCGTAGCTCGCCCTGGCCGTCTGCATGGCGCGCTTCAGGAGCTCGGGCCCGGCCGGGGAGGAGGAGGCCTTGGACGACAACGGATACCGCCACTGGTTAATCCGACCAATAGTATCCGCTTTTTCACCCATGTCCAGTCAGCGCCCAGTGGTAGCCCGCAGCTCTTCTCCTGCATACCTTTGCGGCATGCATAGCTGGGCACGCTCCGGCAACTCGCCCGGACCCGGTGTTGGAGAGTCCGCCGCGGGGGCCTCAGGCCGATGACGTCCGCCGTCAGCCCCGAGTTCCTGGCGCTTCAGGAGGTCGTCGCCGGCCGTTACTCCATCGAGCGGGAACTCGGGCGCGGGGGTATGGGGATCGTGCTCCTCGCGCGCGACGTGGCGCTGGACCGTCTGGTGGCGATCAAGCTCCTGCCCCCGATGCTCGCCGAATCACGCGAGCGTCGCGATCGCTTCCTGCAAGAAGCCCGGACGGCGGCCGGCCTGTCCCACCCCAACATCGTCCCGATTCACGCTGTCGAGGAGCATGGCGATCTGGTGTTCTTCGTCATGGGGTTCGTGGACGGTGAGACCCTGCGGGAGCGTGTCGAGCGCGTGGGACCACTGTCGCCACGTGAGGTGATGCGCGTGGTGCAGGAGGTGGCCTGGGCGCTCTCCTACGCGCATCAGCGGGGAGTCGTGCACCGTGACGTGAAGCCCGAGAACATCATGCTGGAGCGGGACACGGGCCGCGCGCTGGTGACCGACTTCGGCATCGCGCAGGTGGGTGAGTCCGCAGAAGCACCGGGTCACGTCGTCGGGACCGCTCGCTACCTGAGTCCGGAGCAAGCCGCCGGCGAGCAGGTGGACGGTCGGAGCGACCTCTACTCGCTCGGCGCGACGGCATTTTTTGCACTCACCGGGCGGGCGCCGTTCGAGGCGGGCAATGTCCCGGCGCTCCTGGCGAAGCACGTGAGCGAGCCCGCACCTGCTGTCACCCAGTTCCGAACGGGGGTGCCGGAGAAGCTCTCGGGCGTCATCTCGCGCTGTCTCGAGAAGGCGCCGGCGGATCGCTATCCGAGCGGCGAGAAACTCGCCGAGGCGATCGGTGAGCTTCGAGGTCGGGAGCTCCGGGCCCCTCCGCTGGTGCGCGGGTTCCTGCGGAACGCCGAGGTCACTACCGCCGTTTTTTTCACCGCGGCCCTCGTGTCGCAGAGCGCCAACGGCGCGTCGGGGTTTGCGAACTTCATCCTGATCGCGCTGTTCGTGCAGCTGGTGGCGGTGGCCCGGCGCCTGTTGCGCGTCGGGTACACGTTCGACGACATCCGGGCTGCACTACTCGCCGAGGCACGCGCGCTCGAGGAGGAAGCCGAGGCGGCGGGCTCGGGGAAGTTCATGCGGCGCGTGAACGGCCTGTGGAATCGGCTCTGGGCGGGGTGGGTGGGACGCAAGTTCTTCCGGCTCGCCGGCGTGCGGCTCAAACGACCCGCCCGGCGCGCCCTACCATCGGCGGACGCCACCGAGCTGGTTCTCGGTCGCGCGGCCGTCGATGTGTTCGAGGCGCTTCCCGCCCCCGTCCGTCACCAGCTGGCCGCCGCGCCGGACGTGATTCATCGGCTGGAGCGGGACGCCGAAGCGCTGCGCCGCCGTGGCGACACCGGAGAACGACTCCAGACGGCTGTTGCCGCCCTGGAATCCATGCGGCTCGGCATGTTGCGTATGCAGGCGGGCGGGGCCACGATGGACGATCTCACCGAGGACTTGGAGCGGGCCCGCGAGATCGCCGATCGCATCGATGCGGAGCTCGAAGCGCGTCGTGAGGTGAAGGAGCTGCTGAGACGCTAAGTGTGAGACTGGGCGGGTCGGTCAGTTGATTTTGCGGATGCGTGCCAAGCTGGTGCACCATTCCGCATCGTTTCGTTGGTCGAGGGGAGTGGATCCAAACGCCGTGGTCTCGGGCCAGCCGACGATCATGCGCCCGCCCTCGTCGAATACCCCCACGACGCCGTCAGGATAGCGGCGAATCGTGAAGCGTCGTGCCCCGCACTGTATCGCCTTCTCTTCGATCATCTGGCGCTTGGTAACTGGGTTGACCTGACTCAAGCTAGACGCGCGCTACCCGCGGGGCCAGCCCGCACACTGGACTCACCAAGCTCGCTACCACCGGCTATACTGAAGGCAAGTGGTGTCGATCCTTGCACGAAAGAAGGAGCTTGACGATGACGCGTATCACGTGGGCAACTATCGCGATGCTGGCCGTGGCGGGCATGGCGCACCCGAGCCCTGCGGCTGCCCAAGACAGCCCCGCCCCCCTTGCAGTAGGCACCACGGCGCCGGATTTCAGCATTCCGGGCGCCACGCGGTACGGTGTGCTGCGAAACCCCATCCGCCTCAGCGACTTCCGGGGCAAGACGGTCGTGCTCGCGTTCTTCTTTCGGGCGAGGAGCCGTGGCTGAACGATCCAAATGCACGCGTACCGTGATCAGTACGCGCAACTGTTCCGCAACGGCCGCGACGTGGTGTTGATCGCCGTCAGCACCGACAGCCCGGAGGCACTCGCCTCCTGGGCGCAGGACGACGAGTTCCCGTTTCTCTTCGGCAGCGATGAGGGTGCGAGGGTTGGACGGCAGTATGGATCGTTCATCGAGCGCCCGAACGGAGCGCTCGACAACCGTACGCTGTTCGTCATCGATCCCCAGGGTCGCATCGCGCACGTGGCTGCACCGTTCCGGGAAATCGATCCGACGGCCTACGAGGAATTGGGTGCGGCCATCGATCGCGTTGCACCGCCCCGTGTCGAGTCCGAGGGGACCTGAGTCAGCGTTCCACGAGGCGGTTCAGCGCGCCGACGAGGTCCTGGTCGGCACCGACGCCGGTGTACGCCACGGTCCCCTCGCCGTCGAGGATGACGATGTATGAGGTCGTGGGCGCCTTGAACGCCCGCGTGGCCCGGCCCCTGGTGTCCCAGAGGTACCGGAACGGCGAGGGATGCCGCTCGAGATGACGGCGGATCGACCGCTGGCTCTGGTTGACCGCGACCCCGATCACGAGAAACGCCACGCGGTCGCCGTAGAAGCGGTGCGCTTCCTCCATTGACGGCTCGAGCTCCTCGCACACCGGGCACCACGTGGCCCAGAACTCGATCAGGACCGGCCTGCTGCCGACAAGGCTTCCCAGCTCGACCGCGTTGCCGTCTAGGTCCTCCACCGTGACGGCCGGTGCCGCGGTGCCGACCGGCAGGCCGACCGCGTTCTCCGCCTGCGCACGTGCGCCGTTGGGCACCAACAGCGCGAGCAGGCCGACCGACACGACGATTGCATTGCCAAGCCGAGGCATCACAGCACCAACCCCATCTGAATGAAGAAGTATTCCGCCATTGCCAGCATGACGATCCCCCCGGCCTTCTTGATCCAGACCATCCAGGTCCCGGATTTCGGAAGGGCCGCCAACAGCCCCGACGACAGCCCGACCGCGACCAGCAGTGTCGTCATTCCGAGCGAGAACACGAACAGGTACAGGAACCCGTACACCGCACTGCGTGTCGTCGCGACCCAGGTGAGGACGACGGCGAAGGCCGGGGCTCCGCACGGGGCGGCCACGAGTCCCGAGGTCGCCCCCAGCAGGAAGACCGCCGGGTAGGACCCCCCGCCGAGTCCGCCCGCCCACGCCACCAGCCGCTTGGGCGCGGTTACGGGGATCACGTCCAGCATTGCTAGCGCGAAAACGAGCAGAAGGTTCCCGATTGCAAACCGGGCCCACGGGTTGGAGGCGACCGTACCGAACAGAGATCCGCTCAATCCTGCGAGCATCCCGAGCAGCGCGTAGAGCAGGGCAAGCCCGGACACGTAGGTCAGCGTGAGGCCGGCGATACGCCAGCGTGACGGCTGAGGCCCGCTGCTCGCAGCCAGGATCCCGGCTGTGATCGGGATCATGGGGTAGATGCACGGCGTGAGGCTGGTGAGCACGCCTGCCCCGAAGAGCGTGGCCAGGGCGACGACGGGACTGTGCTCGAGCGAGTCGGTGAGCCCTGACTGGGCGAGCGCGGTGAATAACGAGACGGCGATGGCCGGCATCCCTGACCTTCCGGTGACCCGATTCGTCTGCGTCGCGCGCCGCCCGAGGGGACCGGGAGGCCCGAGCGACGCAGACTCCGTGGCTCGGAACATAGTGACACGCGCCGCCCCTGCCAGCCGGTCCCGCGCCCGCGTGGTTGCCTCAGTGGGTGCGCCGATGAAGATTGCGCGGCGCCGAGCCACACCGCGCACCACCCCGAGCCCTGTCCGGAGCCCGACCCATGAGTGGTCAGAAGCTGCCGCCCACCGCCTACGAACTGAAGGAAGGGCAGGAGTACGTCCCGTACACCCACGGGCTGAGCCTGCCGGAGTTCACGATCAAGGCCGCCATCGCCGGCATCCTGCTGGGTATCGTGTTTGGCGCGGCGAACACCTACCTCGGCCTCAAGGCCGGGCTCACCATCAGCACGTCGATCCCCGTCGCGGTGCTGACCGTCGTGGCGTTTCGGCTGCTTCAGGCCTTCGGCCTGCGCCACAGCATTCTCGAGAGCAACATGTCGCAGACCATCGGCTCGGCGAGCTCGTCGGTTGCCTCGGGGGTGCTATTCACCATTCCGGCGCTGTTCATCTGGGGCATGAGTCCAGCCTGGCGACAGATCACGCTGCTCACCATGGCTGGGGGGCTGATCGGCGTGCTCTTCATGATCCCGCTGCGGCGGTTTCTCATCAAACGCGAGCACGGCACACTGCCCTATCCCGAGGGCATGGCGTGCGCCGAAGTACTCGTCGCCGCCGAGGGGGGTGGGAAACAGGCAGCGGGCGTGTTCTGGGGTCTCGGGGCGGGTATGTTGTTCAAGCTCATCACGGACGGCTTCAAACTGGTGCAGGGTACATTCCAGTGGGCGCTCGGGTTCAAAGCGAACCTCGCGATCTCCGTCTCACCGCCGCTCATCGGGGTCGGCTACATCCTGGGCATGCGAATCGCCACGGTGATGGTGGCCGGCGGCGCGCTGTCGGCGTTCGTGATCATCCCGCTGATCAACCTCTGGGGCGGGGGGCTCACCGAACCGCTCTTTCCCGAAACCGAGAAACTCATTCGCGATATGTCGGCGGGCGAGATCTGGCATCGCTACGTCCGCTACATCGGGGCAGGCGCGGTCGCGACGGGCGGCATCATCACACTCATCAAGTCGATCCCGACGATGATCGAGTCGTTCCGCATCGGGGTCGGGCAGATCTCGTCACGGCTCGCGACGGCGCGTGACCGGACCGATCTCGATCTCTCGTTTCGCACCGTCGGCATCGTGCTGGCGGCGGTGCTGCTGCTCCTCACGCTCACCCCCGGGGTCTTGGGGTACCTCGACTCGGTAGCGGTTCGAGCCGTCGCCTCGATCCTCATTGCCGTGTTCGCGTTCTTCTTCGTGACCGTCAGCTCCCGGATCGTAGGTCTCGTGGGCGTGACCTCGAACCCCACGTCCGGGATGACGATCGCCACCCTGCTGGGCACGAGCTTCGTGTTCCTCCTGTTCGGGTGGACCGACATGGCCGGCAAGGCGACGGCGCTGATGGTAGGGACGTCGGTCTGCATCGCCGCGTCGATCGCCGGCGACACCTCGCAGGACCTGAAGACCGGGTTCGTCCTCGGGGCGACCCCGAGGCTCCAGCAGATCGGGGAGTTGATCGGTGTGGTCACCTCCGCAGGGGCCGTCTGCCTCGTGGTCATGATGCTCCATCAGAACGTCCCCGGCGGACTCGGCGGTGCGGAGCTGCCGGCGCCGCAGGCCGTGCTGATGAAGCTCGTCATCGACGGAGTGCTCGATCAAAGCCTGCCATGGGCGATGATCTTCATCGGCGTCGGCATCGGCCTTGTCGCCTCACTGTTCCGTATTCCCGTGCTGGCGTTTGCCGTGGGCGTCTACCTTCCCCTCTCCACGATGGCGGCCGTCTTCCTCGGCGGGCTGCTCCGATTCATCCTCACCCGGCGGCAGACGCCCGAAGAGGCGGAACGTCGGCGCGAGGAAGGGGTGTTGTTCGGATCGGGTCTCGTGGGCGGCGGTGGTCTGACCGGCGTGCTTCTAGCCGTGTGGGTGGGGGCTCGGGGCGGGCGGCCCATCGACGGCTTCCCGTTGTCGCTCCCGGCCATCGGGCAGGAGGCGCTCGCGCTTGCCACGATCCTCGCCATGCTGGGGACCGTGGTGTGGCATGTGAAGCGTCGACGCGTCGCGGACTAACGCCACGGCGTTTGTGTCGCCCCTCGTCCTGCTCCTCGCCTCTGTGGTCGTAGCGACCGGCGCGACGCTGCAAGGCTCCGTGGGCTTCGGTTTGGGCCTCTTCTCGGTACCGATCCTGCTGCTCATCGAGCCGCGATTCGTGCCCGGTCCGCTGCTGTTCGCCTCGATTGGCCTGACAATTCTGCTCACGCATCGTGAGCGCCGAGGGGTACGGGTCTCGGATCTCAAATGGTCGCTGTCGGGCCGGGTGTTGGGGATCACGGTGGCGGCGGCGGCCCTGGTTGTCGTCCCGGCTCCGCGGCTCGCCGTTTTCTTCGGCATGCTCGTGCTGCTGGCGGTTGGCTTGAGCGCGACCGGACTCCACGTGCCGGTCCGACCCGGAACGCTGTTCGGGGCCGGCATCCTATCGGGGTTCATGGGCACGACGGTATCGATCGGCGGGCCGCCTATGGCGCTGCTGTACCAGCGCCAGCCTGGCGCCCAGATTCGCGGCACGCTGTCGGCGTTCTTCGTGGTCGGCGTGACGCTGTCGCTCGTCGCGCTCCATCTGGTGGGCCGTTTCGGGCTCGAGGAATTCCTGCTCGCGCTTGGATTGCTGCCCGGGATCGGGATCGGGTTTCTACTGTCGCGCCGGACGGCCGCAGCGTTGGACGTTGGCTACCTGCGCAAGGCCATCCTCCTCGTCTCTGCGCTCTCTGCCGTGGTCGTCCTGGTGAAGGCACTGCTGTAACGCCCGACCGCACCAGCGGTGCGTGAGTCCTGTCCTGTCGATCGAGCGGCTAGGACGGATCGTCGAGGCCCGGCCGGAGCGTGGGGGGTCCCTCGGGATGATCCGCGGCCGGCGACCGGGGCGATCGAACCCACAGGGCCAGTGCGAGGAAATCGTACCCGGCATGCGTGACGACGGGTGCCCAGATGCCGCCGGTGAACACCGCCAGCGCTCCGAGGTACATCCCAATCAGTCCAGCGAGTACGGCGTACGTCGGGGTGATCAGGTGTGCAAGCCCGAAGAAGACACTGGCCACGACGACGCCAATCCAAATCCCGGCCATGGTTCCCACCACCGGCTGAATCACGCCCCGGAACAGCGCCTCCTCGCCCATGCCGGCGGCTGCTGCGATGAGTGCCAGCTCCGGGAGCGAGCAGGCGCGGAACAGCGGTAGGAGATGCTCGTCGACTTCGGACACCAGTCGGCGAAACGGCGCCCACCCGGAACCGGTGACCCACCACAGCAATCCCAGAAGTGGCACGATCGCGAGCCCGCCCACGACGAGACCGGCCACCGACGGTACGAGCGCCGCCAGCACGGGAATCTGCCAGACCCACCCGAGTCCCACGGCCACCAGTAGCAGCCCGACCTCGGCGCCGGCCGCCAGCAGCAAGAAACGTCGCCGGGTCACACCGCCACACTCCGGCCAGCAAGGCTTGCGGGCCGGGTCCCGATACCCACTATACCTGGAGGAGAACCTCTCGACTGTGGAGGAGCGCCCGTGCTTCGTCCCATATGGATCACCGCCGTGTGCACTGCGTCTGTGTTGGTCGCGCCGACACGGGCCCAAGAGACCCCACCTGCCACGCAGCCGGACCCCGCACCGCTCTTCGCATCCCCCGACTTGCTGGAGATCACGATCGAAGCGCCCCTCAAGTCGCTGCTCCGCGACCGGGACGAAGACAAGGAATCGTACGACGGCACGCTGCGCTACTTCCTGAGTGACGGGTCGCCGGTCACGCTCGACGTATCGCTCCGTACCCGAGGCCGGTTCCGGATGAAGCCCAGCACGTGCAACTTCCCGCCTCTGCGCCTGAACTTCAAGAAGTCCCAGGCGGCGGAAACCGTGTTCGCGGGGCAGGACAGGCTCAAACTCGTGACGCATTGCCAGGACCGACGGGATGAGTACGAGCAGTACGTCCTGCAAGAGTATCTCGTCTATCGGACCTACAACCTTCTCACCGACCTGAGCTTCAGGGTCCGATTAGCACGGATCACCTACATCGACGCGGAGCGGTCCCGGGATCCGCTGGTCAAATACGGTTTCCTCATCGAGGACGAGACCGCGATGGCGACGCGCAACGGGTGGGAGGTGTTGGAAGTCCGACAGGTACTGCCGGCCCAGACGAAACAGGATCAGCTCGTGCTCTTCGAGGTGTTCCAGTTCATGATGGGAAATTCCGACTGGGACCCGTTTCTCACCGAGCCCGGTAGCGGCGCCTGTTGCCACAACGCCGTCATCATTGGGTCCATGGCCGACTCCGCGATCCCGGTCCCCTACGATTTCGATTGGTCTGGCGTGATCTCGGCGCGCTATGCGACGCCCGATCCCATGCTCGGCATTCGCAACGTGCGGGAACGTCGTTTCTGGGGCATCTGCCGTCCGCGTGCGGAGCTGGACTCCATCTTTCCGCTGTTCCACGAGAAGCGGGAGGCGATCTACGAGTTGCACCGCTTGCAGCAGGGGCTGGATCCGAAGCGGCTGGAACGAACGCTCGAGTACTACGACGAGTTCTACGAGATCATCGGGGACCCGGGCAAGGTGAGGAACGACATGGAGCGACGGTGCCGACAAACGTGACGATGGAAGAGGGGTGATGGCGGAGCGGACGATTCGACTCACGGGATGGAAGGCCCTGGCGGCCCTCGTCGTTCTGGCCGGGTTCGTCGGGTACCGGTACTCCGCGATGCGGGCCACGCTCGCAACCGAAGCGGCCGATGAACTGCGCATGTGGCTGGCCGCCGAGTATCAGGCCGCCGGGCTCCCGGAGCTGGAGCGTGCGCTCGCGGCCGGCGATCGTGCCGCGGCGGAAAGGAGCGCGGCCGAGATCATCGCCCGCGATCGGATCTCGTTTGTGGACCTGCGAGCCAGGGGAAAACCAGACGATCTGGTGGTGCGAGCGGAGATTGCCGTGGACGGACGCCCACCTCCCGTCGGTGGTGCCATTCGCTACTTCCGGATGCGGTACTCCACGGTGAGCGGCTGGCGACTCGTGCGCGAGACGACCGTGCTGAGCTACCTGCTGCGCATCTTCTGACCCATTGGCGGATCCTGTCCTACTTGCAGGGCAGGAACCGCACCGTGGTCTCCATCTCCTCCAAGACCTGCGCCAGCGCGGTTGCCGTCGCGTCGATGTCCTGCGCGGTCGTCCTCCTGGAGAGCGAGAAGCGCACCGAGCAGTGCACGTCCTCGGCAGGGACTCCCATTGCTATGAGCACGTGTGTCGGCTCGGGCGAGCCCGACTTGCATGCCGACCCGGACGAGAGTGACACGCCGTGCTGATCGAGGGCCACGACGAGTGACTCGCCGCGGAGGCCCGGAAGCGTGAGGTTGAGCGTGTTGGGGAGTCGCCGGTCAGGGTGGCCATTCAACCTGGCGTTGGGCACCAGCTCCTGCACGCGACGCTGGAGCTCGTCCCGGAGTTGCCGTACCGACTCCTGCGCGCCGAGACCCTGGAGCGCCAGGTCGGCCGCGCTTCCCATCCCGACGATTGCCGGAACGTTCTCGGTGCCGGCCCGGAGTCCGCGCTCTTGTTTCCCCCCGTGCACCAGCGGCGAGAGTTTCACACCACGCTTCACGTAGAGGACACCGACCCCTTTCGGGCCGTGGAACTTGTGGCCGGAGAGGGTGAGGAGGTCCACGCCGAGCTCCTCCACGTCGATGGAGAGCTTGCCGGCGGCCTGAACGGCATCGGTGTGGAACAGGGCCCCGTGCTCGTGCGCGATGGCGCAGAGGTCGCGTATCGGCTGAATCGTGCCGACCTCGTTGTTCGCCATGATCACCGACACGAGAACCGTCTCGGGTGTGAGTGCACGGCGCAGCGCCGCCGGCGAGACGAGCCCGTCGCCGTCCACCTCGAGGTACGTGACCCGAAAACCGACGGTTTCGAGGAATCGACAGGACTCGAGCACGGCCGGGTGCTCGATGGCACTGGTGATGAGGTGGCGCCCGCCACCGGCCGCGAACGCCACGCCCTTGAGCGCGAGGTTGTCGGCTTCCGACCCACCACCGGTGAACACGATTCTCCGGGGCCGAGCGTTGATGAGGCGGGCGACGCGCCGGCGTGCGGTCTCGATCGCCTCGCGGGCTTCCCGCCCGGTTCCGTGGATCGACGACGGATTCCCCATCGCGGCGTCGAGGTAGGGGGCCATCGCCTCCCTGACCTCGTCGGCCACACCGGTGGTGGCGTTGTTGTCGAGATAGATGCGGCGTCGCGGTCGCGACGGCGCGGCGGGGGGGGTGAGCAGAACTGGGCCGCACGTTGCCGCCTGCTGTGCCGGCCGCGGGCCGTTACCCGTGCCGGCCTGGAGCTTGACCACGTCGCAGAGGAGCGCCTTGTAGACGGGGAAGCCCGAGATCTCGTCGGCGTTCTCCAGGTCGGTGAGCTCGTTCACGTTCCACTGCTGCCAGGCGGTGGGCCCGACCGGTGTGCCGCCGCCCATGTTGCACTCGATGGCTCCCGGCCGGATGTCGTCGCTCACCTGGGCGCGGAACGGAACACGTCCGCGGGGCGTGCGAACCTCCACCAGGTCGCCGTACTGGATATCGCGTTTCTCGGCATCCCGTGTGTTGAGGGTGACAGTGGGTTCGGGGTTGTCCCTTACGAGGCCGTCGATCCCGTGGTGCTGGGACCGGAAATCGGTATGCGGTCGCGCGCCGGAGTTGAAGACGAGTGGAAACCGGTCGACGAGATCGGGCCGAGCCAGCGGACCTTCGATGGGCTCGGTGTATGCGGGAAGTGGCTCGTAGCCGAACTCCTCGAGTATGGTCGAACAGATCTCGAACTTCCCGGTGGGCGTGTCGAATCCCGGCTTGCCGTCGGGTCGGAGTCCGCCCTTCTCCCACTTCTTGTACTCCATGAGCGGGGTCGGGAGCTTGACCCACCCACCAGCCGCGCGGATATCCTCCAGCGTGTGTCCCGATCCCTCGAGCGCGAAGCCGATCATCTCCTGTTCGGTCTGGGGGTACAGGTGGCCGTACCCCAGCCGGTTCGCGAGCTCGGCCATGATCAGGTAGTCGTTACGCGCCTCGCCAACCGGCTCGACGACCTTCTCGCGCAGCCGAAAGATGGGACCGTACACCATGTACGAGTCGATCTCGAACATCGTGGTTGCAGGCAAGACGATATCGGCATAGGCCGCGTCAGCGGTGAGCTGGCGGTCGACGCATACCAGAAAATCGAGCTTGGACAAGGTCTCCCGCCACACCGGCGTCTGCGGCCAGGACGTGAGCAGGGATGCCCCGTGCACGATGAGCGCCCGAATGCGGTACGGCGCACCCTCGAGCACCGAGGTGACCAATCCGCTCGCGTGCGACTCGCCGCGATAATGGCTGTACAGAGGGTAGCGATCGCGGGCGACCGCCCGGTCGAGCGCTGGGTTCGCCTGGTTGCAGGCGCGATTTATCGGGAAGTGGGTGTCGCGCATCGCGAGACCGATCCCGCCGGGGACATCGAGCTGTCCGGCCAGCGCGAAGAGCGTGAGGACCGCCCGGATCGCCTGGATGCCACTGTTTGAGTACTCGAGACCGGTGTACATGACCGGGCAGGCGCCCGTGGCATTGCAGATGCGCCGGGCGAGGCTACGGATCGTGTCGGCAGGCACGCCGGTGATCGAGGCCGCGACCTCCGGGCTGAAGTGCTGGACGTATCCCCGCAGCTCTTCGAACCCATGACACCACTCGTCCGCGAACGTCTCGTCGTACAGCTCCTCGTCGATCATGACCGCCAGCATGCTGAGCGCGAGCGCCCCGTCCGTCCCAGGCCGGACCGCAATCCACTCGGCGTTGGTGCGCGTGACCGTTTCGGTCCGCCGAGGGTCGATCACGACGACCTGCGCGCCGCGCTTTGCCGCGGCCTCGAGTCGTGCCATGTCGAGCGGTGGGGAGTCCGTGGCTGGGTTGGCGCCCCACACCACGAGGAGTTCCGCCGATTCCATGTCCATGAACATGTTGACCAACATGCGCCCCATGGTGACGTGGGGAGCGATCATCGCGAACGAGACGTAACACAGCGCGCCAACGCCCATCGTGTTGGGTGACCCGAACGGGAAGAGCACGTTCGATGCCGAGGAGACGGCGACGCCCTGCGGCTGGAACATGTCGCACAGCGACAGTTCGAAGGCGCCTCGCCCGGTGTAGATCGAGACCGCTTCGGGCCCCGACTCCCGCTTGATCTGCTGGAGTCGGCCCACGATGATCTCGTACGCCTCGTCCCACGAGATCCGCTCGAACTCGTGTGTCCCCTTGGGTCCCGTGCGTTTCATCGGATACCGGAGGCGGTGCTCGGAGTGCACGATCTCTGGCGCGTGTTGCCCGCGACGACAGATCATGCCGAGTGGGTGCCCCGTGTCGGGCCGGATATCGACCAGCTGGCCGTCGGCGACCCGGACCTCGACCCAGCAGCCGGCGGGACAGATCCCGCAAATCGCCTGTTGCCAGTCTCCAGCGCCGGCCCGCTCGGTCATGCGACCCCTTCGGGAGGTGAGAGGTGTAGTTGGGGTGTGGCTACGGTGTCGTGCTCTCTTGGACGAACGCGCGAGTGATGGTGACCGGTTCCCGCGGCCAGTGGAGCTCCCGACCGCGACGCATGGTCTGGCCCTTGGCAATGACGTCGACCACCTCCAGCCCCTCGATCACGCGACCGAACACGGCGTACCCCCACCCGTCGTGATACTGGTCGCGGTCCAACTTGCCGTTGTCGACGAGGTTCACGAAGAACTGCGTCGTGGCGCTGTGCGGGTAATCCGTGCGCGCCATGGCCACCGTCCCGCGGAGGTTGCTCAACCCGTTCTCCGACTCGTTCATGATCGGTGCGGCCGTCGTGCTGGCACGGCGCTCGTCGCTGGTGTAGTACCCCGCCTGGATCACAAACCCCGGCTCGACGCGGTGGAAGATCAAGCCGTCGTAGAAGCCGATGCCCACGTGGGCGAGGAAGTTGCGGACGGTCTGTGGTGCCTTGTCCCGGTCGAGCTCGAGCACGAGGCGCCCCTTGGTGGTTTCCAGGACCACGATCGGCCGAGGATCGGGCGCCGCGGTCGAGGCCTGTTCCCTCGCCTCCGGGCGGCAGGCCGTGAGGCTGCCTGCTGCGAGGGCCACAACTAGAAATCTTCGGAAAGTGTGCCGCACGTCTGCCTCCGCTCGGTCGCCATGATTCGCAATCTCCTGCAACTCAAATACTGAGAGGGGGAACGGATCTGTGCCAGTCCGACAGTCCTCTCGGTGAGCGATCGCCCGTCGGTGCAGTCGCGTTCCGGGCTGGACGCACTACTTTTGTGGGGCCCGAGGAGTCCAGCCAGCCTCGGACCGTCGAGGCGAACGGAGACCTGTGACGAGCCACCAGTCCGCCAGCAGGACCGCCTTCATCGCCGCCGTGTTCGGCGCGGGGCTGATGATCGCCTTCCAGACGGCAGCGAAGGCGACGCGCGATGCGCTGTTCCTGTCGAGCCACGACGTCTCGTTGCTGCCGCGTATGGTGGTGCTGTCGGCCCTGGTGTCGATGGTAGCCGCACTCGCAGCGTCGCGGTGGATGACGCGTTTCGGACCCGGTCGCCTCATCCCCGTGGCCTTTGGGCTGAGCGCGGTCCTGCTGATGGTGGAGTTCGCGCTCGTCGATGCATTCCGCGGTCCGATCGCTGTGGTGCTGTACCTCCACTTCGGCGCGCTCGGCGCCGTATTGATCTCGGGTTTCTGGTCGGTCGTCAACGAGCGATGGGATCCGAGGACGGCCAAACGCTACGTTGGGCGGATCGCGGCGGGGGGGACCATCGGTGGCCTCGCGGGCGGGTTGCTCGCCGAGCGCGTCGGCGCGCTACTGGCATCCGTGGTTGCCATGTTGCCGATCCTCGCGGGCTTCCACGTGGCATGCGGGCTTCTCGTCCTGGCGATGCGTGTCAGCGGTCCGGGGGCGGCTCCGCCAAGGCCGGATGCGGACGCACGGACCACCCGGTCGGGCCTGGCCACGATCGCCGGCACGCCGTACTTGCGCGGCCTGGTGGCGTTGGTGCTGCTCGTCACCGTCAGCGAGGTGGTGATCGACTACGTGTTCAAGGCCCGCGCGACTGAGGTCTTCGGCCGCGGTGAGGAGTTGCTGCGGCTGTTCGCACTGTTCTACACGGCTGTGAGTTTGCTGACCGTCGTGGTACAGGCGGCCGCGAGTCGGCCGGCGCTCCAGCGGCTCGGGTTGACGCGGACGGTGGCCCTGCTGCCCGTTGGGGCTGCGGCGGGTGCGATGGGTGCGTTGGCCGTCCCCGGCATCGTGAGCGTCACCATCGCCCGAGGGATCGAGGCGATTCTCCGCAACGGGCTGTATCGGGCGGGCTATGAGTTGCTCTTCACGCCCATCACCCCGTCGCAGAAGCGGGCGGCCAAGACCCTGGTGGATGTGGGGGTGGTCCGTATCGGCGACATCGTGGGTAGTGGGATGGTCCAGGCCACCCTGCTGCCGTCGGTGGCCGCGGCCACGCGGACCCTGCTGGGGGTGGCCGTGGTGCTCTCGGTGGGGGCGATCGTCGTGGCGCTGCGGCTCAGAAGGGGCTACGTCCGGACGCTCGAGAGAAGCCTCCTTTCCCGCGCCGTCCAACTCGATCTAAGCGAGGTGGAAGACGCGATCACGCGCAGCACCGTCCTCCAGAGCGCGGGTGGCCTGGGTATTACGGCTGTCCGTCCGGGCATCACCGGCACAGCGGAGGTGGCAGCCGAGGTCCAGATACCCGAACCGGCGTCAACCGCCGCGTCCCTCGATCCCGAGGCCAGGCAGATCGTGGATCTCCGCTCCCGCGAGACCGGTCGGGTTCGCGCCGTGCTCGAGGGTGAGACGCTCAGTCCGTCCTTGGTGCCTCACATCATCCCGCTGCTCGCATGGGACGAGATGGTGCACGACGCCATTGGAGCGCTGCGGCGACTCGCGCCCCAGGTGACCGGCCAACTGATCGATCACCTGCTCGATCAGCATGAGGAGTTCACGATCCGCCGACGCATCCCGCTGGTCTTGGTTACGTGTCCGACCGGCCGGGCGGTCGAGGGGCTGCTCCGTGGCTTGGAGGATTCCCGCTTCGAGGTCCGCTATCGATGCGGGCGAGTCTTGAGTCGATTGCTGGAGCTGAACCCAAAGCTCACAGCGGCAGAAGAGCGAGTCCACGAGATCGTCTTGCGTGAAGTGGATGTGGATCGCGGCGTATGGGAAAGCCACCGCCTGCTGGACCGTCTGGACGACGAGGAGTGGTCTCCCGTCATGGACGAGCTGCTGCGCGAGCGGGCCAATCGCGGTCTCGAGCACGTGTTCACCATCCTCTCGCTGGTCATGGCCCGGCAGCCGCTCAAGGTTGCGTTTCGGGGACTTCACACCGATGACGTGCTGCTCCGGGGCACAGCGCTCGAGTATCTCGAGACGGCCCTGCCCGACAGGATCCGCGACGCGCTATGGCCGTTTCTCGAAGACACGGGCAGGCCGCGACACGTGCGACGCTCGGCGAACGACGTGCTGGCCGATCTCCTGGCTTCGAACCAGTCGATCGCGGTGAATCTGGAAGAACTTCGAAAGCGGAGGGGATCGGGCGCAACCGACTGAGGTCGGCGCGTCCAATCACGTCAGCCAGTCACGGCTTCCAGTCTGCGATACCGCCGCCCGATCAACACCGCGACGACGAGCCACCCGCTGATCAGGACGAGATTCACGGCGGCGAGTTCCGTATAGCTGAGCCCCAGCGCCATCGTACCACCAAACCAGGTCACAGCGGCCAGCACGTCGCCCGCGCGCTGTGCAAACGAGTCGACCACCTGCTTGGCCTTGTACTTCTCCTCGCGGGTCGTGGGGAGGAAGAGCGCCTGTCGGACGGTGTTGTTGAGCGAGTAGTCGGTGGAGTTCTCTGCCGTCTTCGCCCACCGGACGGCGCCGAGCAGTGGGACAAACAGAATCACCGAGTAACCGATGAACGCCACCAGGGGCAGGAGGAGAATGGCCTTCGGAATGTTCAGGTACTTGATGATGCGCGAGACAACGAACAGCTGGAGCAGCATCCCGATCGCGTTGACGGTACCCTGGTAGCCGGAGTAGAACCGGTTGTAGATCTCCTCCGCGGTGCGACCCGCGGCCTCGCCGCTCGCGACCGCCCGGTCGGCGGTGTCACGCACGAACGCGGCGAGGATGTTTTCCCCGCCGGTGTTGACCCAGTTCAAGAGGAGCACCAACATCGCCATCAGCAGGAGGTAGCGGCTGCGGAACACGAGCTGAAAGGCGCCGCCCGTCGATTTCGGCGGCTCGTCCACGGTCTCTTCTTCGAGAGGCTCGACGACTGCACGGTAGATCCCGCTTTCTTGACGGTACGCCTCCTGCGGAGTGCGGAACTCACCGGTCGCCGCCCGAAATTGGCCTGTTGCTGCCGGCATGGTTCCCGTCGTCAAGATATCCGGCAGGTGTGTTTCGGTTCGGCGCCGTTCGCGCGCGTCGATGAGGTTGCTGACCGCGATGCTGAGCATCAGGAGCGCGGCGGCGAGCAAGAAGAGCTGGCTGACGCCGATCCAGTCCTGGATGAAGCGCGGGAGCCAGGCCCCGATAACCGCGCCGGAAGACGATCCGAACATCACGATGGGGAAGAGGCGCTTTCCCTCATCTGTGGTGTACACGTCGTTCGCGAATCCCCAGAACTGGGCGACGACCATCACGCTGAAGATCCCGAGCCAGATATAGAACACGATGCCGACCGAGATCTGCAGGAGCCGAAGGGCGTAAAACACGCCTAGACAGGCGATGAAGATGCTGGTGACGATGTTGATAAGTCGGCGCCGCGGCACTCGGGAGGCGAGCGCACCGTACAGCGGCACGACGGCGAGCAGCACGATTGCCTGAGCCGCCGCCGACGCCGCCTTGGCGTCGACGCCGCCCGCGACGAGCACCAGCCCCTCCCGCAGCACCTTCATGATCGAGTAGGCGACGAAGATCAGGAAGATGTTGAGCGTGAGCAGCAGAGCCGTCCCACTCTCGCCGGCGCGCACGTCGGTAAAGAGCCGAAGGAGGCGGTCGAGCGGCTTTGGATGCAGGTCGGCACTCATGCGTGTGGTCTCTCCCTCCCGAGAACCAGACCGGCGGCTCGCCGGTTCCGCGTCGTATCCATCACGCCAGCGCCGATTCCTCGACGGCGTCGGCGGTGAGGTCCTCCACCTCGTCCATCAGACCGGCGTGGGGGAGGATCCATCCGCCCAGAAGCGCGATCGCACCGGCAACGGCGGTTGCCGCCAACACGCCGAGCTTGGCAACGGCGAGCAGCTCCGGGTCCGGGAACGCCAGTTCCGCGATGAAGATCGCCATGGTGAAGCCAATGCCACCGGCGGCGCCCATCACCAGCATGCCCCGCCACGTTACACTGCGGGGTAAGACGCAGAGTCCCGACCGTACACTGAGCCAACTGAACAGCAACACGCCGATGGGCTTGCCGAGCACGAGCCCCGCGACGACACCCAGGAGCACCGGTGTGGCGCTGGGCACCTGGAAATCGAGCCCCTGCAGGTGCACGCCGGCATTGGCGAGCGCAAACAACGGCATAATGCCATAGGCCACCCACGGATGCAGAACGGCCTCGCCGCGCACCGCCGGGGCGACTGCCTCGCGGCGGGCTTCGGCAATCGCATCCAGCGGCTCCAGCAGCTCGTGGTGCGATTGGCCCGCCTCGACCCGCGCGCGGAAATCGTCGAGCGCGTCCTGCGCCGCCCGGAGGAATCCGTGCGAGCCGTACCAGGCCCGGACGGGAATCATGAGCCCGAGCACTACGCCGGCGATCGTAGGGTGAATCCCAGCCCGATACAGACCGGCCCACATGATGAGCAGCGGGATGGTGAACACGGCCCCCGGCCGAATCCCCAACGTCAAGAAGAGCCAGGCCATCAGCAGCCCGCCGCCTGCGATCATGAGCCCGTCAACCGCAAAGCCCGAAGAGTAAAACAACGCGATGATGAGAATGGCCCCGATGTCGTCGATGATGGCGAAGGCGAGCAGCAACACGCGCACCGTGGGATGGACCCGACGACCCAGTAGCGTCAGCACGCCCACGGCAAACGCGATGTCGGTCGCCATGGGGACGCCCCAGCCGACCGCTCCGGGCCCGGCACGGTTGAACGCGACAAAGATGCCGGCAGGCACGAGCATCCCGCCGATCGCTGCGGCGACGGGCAGCGCGGCCCGGCGCAGATCGGAGAGGGCACCGTGCGCCATCTCGCGCTTGATCTCGAGCCCCACCAGCAGGAAGAAGAACGTCATGAGGAGCTCGTTGATCCAGAAATGCAGCGACTTGTCCATCGTCCACTCGCCGATCCCGATGGCGATGGTCGTGTGCCACAGGTGGTCGTAGCTTGCTGCCCAGGGCGAGTTGGCCCACGCCAGCGCGAAGGCTGCCGCGATGAGCAAGAGGATGCCACTGGCCGCCTCGATCTGGAGGAAGCCCTCGAACGGACGGAGGAAGGTCATGGCCGCCCGGCGAGCGGGCCGCCAGGACTCCGGCGGATAGGATGTTCGCGTGTCGGATGGGCGGTCCGCGTGCATCTGCCTCAGGCCTCCGGTTATCGGAATCGGCCACCCGGACGACACGCACTCGGCCGCCGGACGGTCAACCGAACTCAGGAGAATATCATCTCACCTGCCCGAGGCAAGTCGGCGCGTGTTCCCTCCGGCGTCCGCGCGTGATACTCTATGCGCATCGTGCACGACTGGCCATGACGGCATCCCCCATCGACGCGCTCCTGCGCACGCCCGACCCCGAACGGGGGCGGCACCTTCCTCAGGACTTGGCCGAGGCGGCCTCGAAGCGCCTGGGGATCGCCTGCCTGGTCTGGGCGGGGCTCTGGGGATTCTCCCTGCTCATGAACAACGTCGTGAGTCCCATTCTCTCCCCCGACGTCCCGCTCGACAACGCATGGCCCTGGCCCGGCAACCCGGTGGCGATCGCCGTGATCGTGGTGTCGCTTGGCTTCTACGCGTACACCCGCTGGCACGCGTGCGACTGCCGCCTGTCGCTCGACCTGGGACTCCTCTACGAGATCCTGCTGGCATTCGCGATCGGCTTGGTGAACCAGTGGACGCCCAACACCGAGGGGCTCTCGTGGATCTGCGTGCTCGTGGTAGTGCACCCGATGATCGTCCCGCACACGCGTGGGCTGACGCTGGCCGCGGCCCTCGTCGCCGCCTCCATGGATCCCGTCGGCCTGGCGATCACCGCGGCCCGCGGCGTGGAGATCCCGTCGGCCCCTGTGATCCTGTGGATCTACCTGCCCAATTACGTCTGCGCGTTCCTCGCGCTCGTGCCGTCCCACGTGATTACGCTGCTGGGCCGTCAGGTGAGCGAAGCGCGGGAACTGGGCAGCTACCGAGTGGGCAAGTTGCTGGGGAAGGGCGGCATGGGGGAGGTCTACCTCGCCCGGCATCGCATGCTGCGCCGGCCGGCGGCCATCAAGGTGATCCGGCGCGACGCGCTGGGGTCGGGGGTGTTGGAGCCGCCGGAGACCATCGTACGGCGGTTCATTCGCGAAGCGGAGGCAGCATCCCGGCTCCACTCGCCCCACACCGTGGCGCTCTACGATTTCGGCGTGACCCGGTCGGGGAGCTTCTACACCGTGATGGAATTGCTCCAGGGCATCGATTTCGAGGCGCTCGTGAGCCGGTTCGGACCGGTCCCGCCCAACCGCGTCGCCCACCTGGTGGGACAGGCGTGTCACTCGCTGGCCGAGGCGCACTCGGTGGGGCTCGTCCACCGTGACGTGAAGCCGGCGAACATCTACACGTGTTGGGTCGGGCTCGAGGCGGACTTCGTCAAGGTGCTCGACTTTGGTCTGGTCAAGGGCGAGCTGGACGAGGCGCGTGACCGGACCAAGCTGACGGCGCCGGAGATCACGACGGGGACCCCGGCCTACATGTCACCGGAGCTGGCCCGAGCCGAAGACGTGGACGGGCGGGCGGATATCTACGCGCTGGGGTGTGTAGCTTACTGGTTGCTCACGGGGCGGCTGGTGTTCGAGGCAGACGCGCCAATGAAGATGATGATTGCCCACATTCGCGACACGCCGTTCCCCGCCTCGCAGCGCTCCGAGTTCGCTATCAGCCGATCGCTGGATGAGCTAATCCTGGCGTGTTTGGAGAAGGATCCGGCGCGGCGGCCGCAAACGGCCGGCGAGCTCGCCGAACGGATCGCCGCGTGTGACGTCGGTGAGCCGTGGACCCCTGCGATGGCGATCGCGTGGTGGATGGCCCACCTACCGGATCTGACCGGCCCTGGGCGGGAACCGCCTATGGCCGCGGAGGACGACTAGCGGCCACCCTCACCGATCCACGGCGACGACGCGCTCGCTCGCCCGGGCGATGTAGGCTCGCACCGATCGACTCCACCCGCTCTCGGCCCGGTACACCTGGAGCTCCACGGCGACGAAGGACTCAGGACCCGCGTCCCCCGACCGTTGGTCGTGCGGGAGTGCCTCGAAATCGACATCCGGGGTCTCGACCTCGACCCATGGTCCCCACGGTCCCTCGTCTCCTTCTGCCGACGCGGTGGCGACGCGAACGCGGTACCGTGTGCTGGACGGCTCGTAGAGGCCGCGTTCCGCACCGAGATCGCGGAACCGCAGCCAACCGGCGTTCACCCGAAAGAAATCCAGTGGTGGCACGCGGTCGAAGAAGTAGCGGGCAATGATGTCCCGCCGCTCGGCCAGGACACGAGCGATCCACTCGGCGGCGGCCGGGTTCGTGTACCGCCCTGCGGCGACGGCCGCGCGGAGGTGCTCGTCGGTGAACGTCGAGATGATCTTGGCAGCCCAGTAGCCGTCGCGGTCCGTGAAGTTGGCGAAGGCCGCATTCGGCTCGAACGGCCGGAAGGCCATGGGGTGAAACGCGTCCGACTGGAAGTACCCGATGGCCGGGAGGTCGGGTGGGCGGGTCACGCGGCGCCACGGGTCCTCCCAGAGTCCCAGGGCCAAGGTCCGACCGAGGACGAGTGCCACGTCAAAGCTGTACTCGTGGCAGGCGGACGGTATCGGACGCAGGGCGCCCGCGCCGAGCGTGCTGGCGAAATCGAGGAAGTAGTGCCGCACGAACCGGCGCCCATCTTCTTCGACGTACATGTCGAGCGAGTTGCCCTGTTTGGTGTCGTAGTGGCACAGCCACGCCGCGAACATGCGGAAGGCCCGCAGCTCCCGCCGGTGTTCATGGTCGATTTGGTCGTTCGGATCGTCCCTGCGGCGTCCCCGCCAGTCGAACGGGCCCACGGGAGTGCCGTCCAGGAATCTGCTGGCGAGGGCCCGCCAGCTCCCGTTCGCGGTCGGCTCGACTCCGGAAAGGATGGCATCGAGGTCGGCCTCGGTCATGGCCCGCCGCGCACCCTCCAGAGGGTCGTAGGTGACTCCCTCGCCGACCACCAGTTGTTCTCGTCGCACGGTGACGATCATGTCGGCTGGGACGTTATATCCCGCGGCGTGAAGGACCCGGCCCGTGATGACGCCGGCGGCGCTGGCCGTCTCCGGAAAACCCGGAGGGTCGAACTTGAGGAGAAAGCGGCGGCCACGCGCATCGCGAATGGTGAACCCCGGCGTCACGCCTTCCGTTTTCGACGAGACCGTCCAGACACCTTCCGGCGCCGGCCCGCTGTCGGTCATCGGCCCCCGGGCCAGGTTGTCGGGGGTGAGAGGAAACAACCCGATGCGGTTGGTGAACCACGACGAGTTCGGAACCTCGTCCAGCGCATTCACGTTGTGCGCGAGCGGTGTGGCGTTGCGGGTGAACCCGCCGGCGATCCACCGAACGAACCGCGCCGGGTCGAAGAGGCGCCCGATCGGTTGGAAGAGGTCGGCCTCGACGCCGGCTCGGGTGCGATTGACCACTCGCGGCGCCGGCTGAGGGATGTCCCGCCGGTCGTCCTCGTGCCAGACGACCGGCGCATCGCGGAGGGGTGGCCCCGCGACCCGGGCGGCCGCCCCGACGCTCAGGACGAGCGCGAGCGCCGCGAGCGGTCGGCTACCGCTCGGGCGCGGGATCTTGGCCATGGAAAAGCCCCTTCGCGAATTGAAAGACCTGATGGCTTTGCACTCGCCATACACCGC